>ERZ857745.2047-NODE-2047-length-22999-cov-15.242765_pt1 | contig 22999 bp, 20 predicted proteins | sample MGYA00519699_ERZ857745 | MGnify/ENA primary metagenome ERZ857745 (study PRJEB31778, sample SAMEA3449357) | human gut metagenome | biome: human gut; feature: human-associated habitat; material: faeces | place: United Kingdom | collected 2010/2012 ...
ACCGTGTCCATATACCGCTCCGCCAGCGGGGTGAACTGTTCGTCCGTCATAGGGGGTTCTCCTTTTTTGAGGGGTGAAAGGCCTTTCATATATCATACACCCAACGGTCGGGAAATGTTTCAGGCTTTGCAAAAAAATTTCGCCCGTCAACACGCCGCCCCGCCGTAGGGGATGTTACCCCCGCCGTCCCGCCTGTAGGGGCGGACGACTCTGTCCGCCCAAGACTCGCGCGCCCTGTAGGGCGGGGCCCGCGTGCCCCGCCGGAGAGAATGTGCCTTTTGCGGCGGGACACATGGGTCCCGCCCTACAAGTCATTTCGTAGGGGGCGATGCCCACATCGCCCCGCTCGCATAGCGCTGCCAGCAAATGCCCTTGGGGTCGATGTCCCGCAAAAAAGGAAGCACCCGCGCGGGTGCTTCCTTTACATATACTCAATGCTTCAGCCGCTTGTCGCACTTCTTGCTCAGCCATGTGCCCAGACTCTGGAACAGCTGCACCAGCAGGATCAGAATGACCACCGCCACCAGCATCACCAGATACTTGTACCGGTAATAGCCGTAGTCGATGGCGATCTTGCCCAGACCGCCGCCGCCGATGATGCCGCTCATGGCGGAGTAGCCCAGAATGGTGGTCAGCGCGATGGTCACGTTCTGGATCAGGGACGGCACGCTCTCCGGGATCATCACCTTGCAGATGATCTGCATGGGCGTGGCGCCCATGCTCTGGGCGGCCTCGATGATGTTGCCGTCCACCTCCCGGAGGCTGCTCTCCACCAGACGCGCCACAAAGGGGAACGCCGCCGCCACCAGCGGAACGATGGTAGCCGTGGTGCCCACCGCCGTGCCGATCAGCAGACGGGACAGGGGGAACACCATGATCATCAAAATCAGGAAGGGGATGGAGCGCAGCAGATTGATAATGACATTCAGCACCTGCATCAGCCAGCGGGGAAGGGGCAGCACGCCGTTTTTCTCCCCGGCCACCAGCAGCACGCCCAGCGGCAGACCCAGCACCAGCGACAGGGCGGTGCTGACCACGGTGACGTAGAACGTCTCCCAGATCGCCACGGGCAGGGAGGGCAGCACGCTCATCAGATCCTGTATGGACTGGGCGGAGAATATGTTACTGTACATGGCTGTCCACCTCCTCTACCTGCACGTTGGCCACATTGTGAATGAAGGCCACGGCCTTGTCGAACTGTGCGCTGGGGATACCCAGCATCATGCTGCCGTACACCGTCTCGGACAGCTTCTGGGTGCTGGCGGAGATGACGTTGCAGAAGATGTTCTCCTCCGCCGCCAGCCGCGCGATCAGGGGAATGCTGGTGGTCTTGCTGTCCTTGAACACCAGCCGCACCAGCTTCTCGTCCTGGGGGTTGTACACCTGCGCGTCCGCGCCGCCGGGGAATACCAGCCGCCGTCCGGCCTCGGATTTGGGCGCGGCGAACACGGTGCCCACCATACCGGCCTCGGCCACGCAGCCCTCGTCCAGAATGGCCACGTGGGAGCAGACCTCCTTCACCACGCTCATCTGATGGGTGATGATGACCACGGTGATGTTCAGCTTCCGGTTGATGTCCCGTATCAGCTCCAGTATCTGCCGGGTGGTCTTGGGGTCAAGGGCGCTGGTGGCCTCGTCGCACAGCAGCACCTTGGGATCGGTGGCCAGTGCGCGGGCGATGGCCACGCGCTGCTGCTGTCCGCCGGACAGCTGGGCGGGATAGGCCTCGGCCTTGTCCGGCAGCCCCACCAGCTCCAGCAGCTCCCGGGCGCGCTTCTCCGCGTCGGCCTTTTTCACACCGGCCAGCTCCATGGGGAAGCACACGTTCCGCAGGCACGTCCGCTGCATCAGCAGGTTGAAGTGCTGAAAGATCATGGTGATGTTCCGCCGCGCCGCCCGCAGCTGGGCGGGGGTCATGGTGTCCAGCCGCTGGCCGTCCACGATGATCTCGCCTTTTGTGGGGCGCTCCAGCAGGTTGATGCAGCGCACCAGCGTGCTCTTGCCCGCGCCGGACATACCGATGATGCCGTAAATGTCGCCATCCTCTATGGTGAGGGACACATCCTTCAATGCGTCCACTCCGCCGTTTGCGCCGGAATCGTATTTTTTGCTTACGTGTTTCAGCTCGATCACGGATAGTTCCCTCTTTCTGTCGTTTTTTCTCGATCCTTTTTCTGCGCGCCCTGTGGCGCAGGGAACACAGAAAAGGGATCGGGGCATTCTCTTTTCCCGCGGGTGTTCCCCGTCCCGCAAGGGACGGGGAACACGGGGGGAGAGGAAGGTAGAATAGATTCTTCGTTTACTGGGCGGAGGTGCTCAGCGCGTCCAGCGTGGTCTGCTTGCCGCCGTACAGACCCATGGGCTCCACGTGGATGGCGGCGACGGAGGCGATGTGGGTGCCGTTCTGGGCATTGAAGTCCTCCAGATAGGGCAGGTGCTGGAAGTAGTTGGCGGTCACGGTGCCGTCATCCACCACGGTGTTGGGCACCACATAGTCGTTGTAGACCTGGATGTCCAGAGTGATGTCCTTGGCAGCCAGGATCTCCTTGGCGACCTCCAGGATCTCGGCGTGGGGCGTGGGGGAAGCGGCCACGGTGATGGTCTCGCCCTTCAGAGCATCGTAGTCCACGGAAGCGTCATAGCCGTCGGTGGGGTTCTCTACAACGGAGACAACGGAGCCGGCGTACTTCTCGGTGATGAAGTCGGCCACCTGCTTGCTCTCCAGAGCAGCCTTCAGAGCCAGCGCCTTGGGAGAAGTCTCGTTGCCCTCCTTCACGGTCAGGATGTTGGCGTAAGCGGAGGCGCTGCCCTCGATCAGCAGGGAGTCGTTCACGGGGTTCAGCCCGGCGTTGATGGCGTAGTTGCTGTTGATCACGGCGTAGTCCAGATCGGGCAGCATATTGGGCAGCTGGGCGGCCTCAGCCTCCACGATCTCCACATTGTACGGATTCTCCACGATGTCGTTCTTGGTGGCGGTGATGCCCACGCCGTCCTTCAGCTTGATGATGCCGTTCTCCTGCAGCAGCAGCAGGGCGCGGGCCTCGTTGGTGGTGTCGTTGGGAACACCGATCTTGATGACGGGAGCGTCGGTCTTGTCGCCGCTATCGTCGTTGGTCTTGCTGCCGCAGGCAGCCAGGCTCAGAGCCAGCACAGCGGCCAGCGCCAGAGTGATGATCTTAGTGAAAGTGTTGTGTTTCATGTTCGCAGTCTCCTTTGAAATGATGTTTAACTTGGGTTGATGGGAATGAATTTTTATCTCAGCACCGCCGCCCGGCCGGAACGGCGGTACAAAACAAAAACAGCGGGGCGGTCATGCGACCTTCCCGCTGCTTGTTTACACACCGGCTTTTTCAAGCCGTCAAACAGATGTCGGAAAGCTGATGACCTTTTTGGGCGCGACGGAACATGCACACGGACATCATACCCATGCACATCTCGCACATCATCATGGTAACGCTACGCTTCATATCGGCTTTCCTCCTTCTGTGATTTTCCCTGCCGCGGTGTTCCGCTTGGGATGGTGGAATCATAACGCCGTCAAAGCCCAATGTCAACCCCTATTTTTCCTTTCTGCGTTTTCGACAAAAAACCTACGGCTCCGGTATGCGATTTCGTAAAATTCTCCCCGAACGAAAAACGAAGGCAGCTCACGCCGCCTTCGTTTTGTTCAGGAAATTCCGCATAAACAGCACCGCCATCACCGCGCACAGCGCCTCGGATATCAGCGGCGCGTACCATATAGCGGTACCGCCCGCGACAAAGGCCAGCAGGAACAGCGACCCGGCCTGAAACGCCAGACCCCGTCCCACGGAGATGCTGATGGACGCCTTGGGCTGCTCCACCGCCGTCAGGAAGCCGCCCATGAGGATGTTGCTTCCCAACAGTATGTAGCACAGCCCGTACCGCCGCAGCGCGCCGGCCGCGCTGCCCAGCAGTTCCGGCTTCTCCGCGCCGAGGAAGATCCCGGCGATCTGCGGTGCAAAGACCATCACCCCGGCGAAGATCACCGCCGTCATAATGGCTACCGCCGTGAAGCCGTACCGCAGCAGCTTTTTGTAGCCCGCCGCGTCCTCCTTGCCGTAGTGATAGCTCACCAGCGGCTGGCTGCCCTGCGAGATACCCAGCATGGTGTTGATGATGAGGGTATTCACATAGGCGATGATGGTGTAGCACACCAGTCCGTCGTCGCCCAGACAGCGCAGGATCACCCGGTTGAACAGGAAGATCATCACGCCGTTGCACAGCTCCGTCACGCCGTCGGCAAAGCCCAGCGGGATCAGCCGCTTATAGATGCTCCAGTCCATCCTGAATTTCACGAAGTGGAACGTGTTGTGTCCGCCGACAAAGTGCCGCAGATAGATGACGCAGGTCAGCAGCTGGGAAAGCCCTGTGGCGAAGGCCGCGCCCCACACGCCCCAGTCCAGAAGGAAGATGGCCACATAGTCCAGCACGCAGTTGGTCAGGCAGCCGGTGATGACCGTCAGAATGGCCAGCCGGGGATAGCCGTCGGTCTTGATCAGCACCTCCATATTGTAGGAGACGATAAAGCACAGCGCGAAGGGAGCCAGACCCCGGAGATAGTCGATGGTATATTGATACGTCACGCCCTTGGCGCCCAGCAGCACGGCGAACGGCTCTAAGAACACGAATACGAGGACAGAGATGACGAGACCGATGCACGTCAGAAGGACGATGTTCTGGGAGAACAGGCTGTTGGCCTTCTCCCCCTGTCCCTGTCCCAGATAGATGGCGATGATGGTGCTGGCGCCCACGGCGAAGATCACGCCGATGGAGAACAGCACGTTGGTGAAGGGCACCGCCAGATTCACCGCGGCCATGGCGTACTCGCCCACGCCCTTGGCCACCATCAGCCCGTCCACGATGGAGTACAGGCTGAATACCATCAGGGATGCCACCGTAGCGGCTACGAAATGCAGGAATTGCGATAACAGACTGCGCTCATTGAGCATTTTGGATGAGATTCCTTTCTTTACTATTTGCAGGTGCGGTTTCCCGCACCTGCTATGCATTCTATTCTAACGAAATTTTTCGGAAATGTCAAATAGACTTGCTCAAAAAGGCAGGACACTATATAATGTACATCATGAAAAAAACTGTGGAGGTCATATTGTGATGGAAGCTTATGTGATGGACGCCTTCTCTGCGCAGGTATTCGGCGGCAATCAGGCGGGCGTCGTCCTGCCCGACCGCCCCCTGTCCGATGCGGTCATGCGGCAGATCGCCGCGGAGTTCAAGCATTCCGAAACCGCCTTTGTCACCCGTGAGCCGGACGGCTCCGTGTCCCTGCGGTATTTCACCCCCGCCGGGGAGGTGGAGCTGTGCGGCCACGCGACGGTGGCCTCCTTTGCGCTGCTGCGGCAGCTGGGCAGCGTGCCCGACGGCGACTGCACCGCCCATACGAAGGCCGGCGAGCTGACCGTCACCGTCCGGGGCGATACCGTGTGGATGGACATGGCGCCGCCGCAGCTGCTGGCGGATATCCCGTCCGACGAGCGCGCCGCGCTGTATGCGGCCTACGGCCTGACGGAGGGCGACTGCCCGGCGGGATACATCCCCCGCATCGTCTCTACCGGCCTTGCGGACATCATGCTGCCCGTCCGCGACCACGACACCCTCATGCGCGCCGTGCAGAACGCCCCGGCGGTCACGGAGCTGTCCCGGAAATACGATGTCACCGGCGTCCACATGTTCTGCCCCGGCGCGGACGGCGTCACGGCGTGGTGCAGCAACTACGCGCCCCTGTACGACATTCCGGAGGAGTGTGCCACCGGCACCAGCAACGGCGCACTGACCTATTACCTCTACCTGCGGGGCGACGTGAAGCCGGGGGAGGAGAACGTGTTCCTGCAGGGCGAGCACATGTCCCGCCCGTCAGAGATACGCAGCGTCCTGTATGAAAAGGACGGCGCCGTGACCGTCCGCATCGGCGGCCGCGCCGTGGCCAGCATGTCCTGCGACCTGCGCCTGTAGGGGACACCCCGCCGCCGCTCTGTAGGGGACGATGCCCACATCGCCCCGCCCGTAGGGGACGGCGTCCCGTCAGCGCGGCGGCGCCGCGGCAATCCGACCCCCTTCCAGCAAATCCCCCGTCAAAATCACAACAATTCACCGCCAAATTTTGTACACCTATCCAAAATGTGAAAATTTCGCCGGAAACGGTTGCGGATGATCTTTGAAGGTGCTATATTTAACCCATACATCGTAAATATACTATATACGGACACCCATGGGTGTCTCGCTTTGCCGCCGACGGCGGCAAAGCAGATAGCGTATTTGCGAAATCTAATTTTACTTAGGAGGGTTCTTAAATGAACAACAAAAGAGCGACAAAGCGCGCACTGCTGACCAGCGTTATGGCGCTGGTCATGTGTGTGGTCATGCTGGTCGGGACAACGTTTGCCTGGTTTACCGATACGGCATCCACCGGCGTGAACAAGATCCAGGCGGGAAATCTGGATGTCAAGCTTATGTACAGCACCGACATGCAGACATGGAAGGAAGCCGACGACCAGACCAAGCTCTTTGATGACAATGCGCTGTGGGAGCCGGGTTACACGCAGGTGGTGTACCTGAAGGTTGTCAACGCAGGCAATCTGGCGCTGAAGTATGAGGTATCCACGAACTCCTATGATATGGAAAGAGGAAAGAACGCCGCTGGCGAGCTCTTCTATATTGACAAATTCCTGAGGATCGGTACCGCTACGACAGAAAACGCTTTTAATGGCCGTAGCGACGCTATTGCAGCGATAGCCGGAAGCGAAAAGAACATGGGAAAAGAGATGCAGATCAGCGATGACTGGGCTGTGTTGGCTCCCAAGGCTGAGAGTAAGCCCTTTGCTGTTGTCGTTTACATGCCTACAACTGTTGGCAATGAGGCGAATAATGTTCAGTCTTGGCGGCATCCGTCTCTGAAAGGGTTCGGACTGGTTGTGAACGCGACGCAGGCAACAATGGAGTCCGACAGCTTTGACAATACTTACGATGAGAAGGCGGCTACCGTTTTGGCGGCTGAAAGCGCCTCTTCCGGAACGCATGAGATCACCCAGAATATGCAGGCGAACGGACGCTTTGGCGCAGTACAGGCGGAAAGAACCGCGCAGTATACCATCAATGCGGATGTGTATGCCGTGTACACTAAGGATGCAAGCGGCACTACCGGCGGAGCCATGGCTGTTTGCGCTGACGGAAGCAGCAAGGTCATCATCAACGGCGGTGACTTCCGTCAGGTCGGTGTGCCTGCCGATGACCCTGTATGCGACCTGATTTATGCCCTCGGCAATGCTACGATCGAAATCAACGGCGGTACCTTCAAGGCTGTGACGCCCGCAAACACCCTGAACTGCAAGGACGGCTCTAACGCGAAGATCACCGTCAAGGGCGGCAGCTTCTATAAGTATGACCCGTCCAACCCCACCATGGGTGCCAACGAAGTTGTCGTTGCCGCAGGCTATCATGTCGTTCAGGACGGCGATTGGTTCAACGTTGTTGCCGATTAAAGATTTCCCCGCGGTTCCCGCTTGCATAGAGCGGCGAATATAACCCTCCTCCGTCTGTGCGACACATGGACGGAAAACGCGCGGCGCCCCGCAAGGGGCGCCGCGTTGTTTTTGTAGGGGACGGCGTCCCGACGTCCCATCAGCGCGGCGGTGCCGCGCTGTTAGGCCCCCTCTGGGGGGGGCTGTCGGCGCAGCCGACTGGGGGAGAGAAAAACGCGGGGCATCTCTCCCTCCGTCAGCGCTTCGCGCTGACACCTCCCTCTCAGAGGGAGGCGAGGAAGGACGGATTCCCACGCCAGTGTGAGCACTGGCTCGGAACGACAGCGCTTCGCGCTGTTAGGGCGGACAGAGTCGTCCGCCCCTACAAAACAGCATAACAACAGGGACGGCGTGTTCGCCGTCCCTGTCTGTATGCGTCTTTTATACGTACCGCTGCGTGGTCACATCGAACACGCCCCGCGTGGTGATGCGCAGGCTGGGGATCACCGGCAGCGCCATGAAGCTCAGCGTCATGAACGGGTCGATGCCCGTGGATACGCCCAGCTCGTAGGCGCTCTTCTTGGCGGCCTCCAGATCGCGGTTTACGTTCACCAGAGTGTCGTCGGACATGATACCGGCGATGGGCAGCAGCAGCTCACCCTTCACCTGCCCGTCCTCCACCACGGTGATGCCGCCGTGCTGCTGCACGATGCGGTTGGCGGCAAAGGCCATGTCCTCCTCGTTGGCGCCCACCACGATGATGTTGTGGCTGTCGTGGCTGATGCTGGTGGCCACCGCGCCCTTCTTCAGACCGTAGCCCTTGATATAGCCCAGACCGATGTGGTGGGTGTTCTTGTGCCGCTCGATCACGGCGATCTTCAGAATGTCGTAGTCCACGTCAATGCGGTCGGTGTAGCCGCCGTCGGTGGTGGTGATCTCGCCGTTCACCATGCCGATCACCGCGTGGGGACGGTCGTCGGTGAAGTCCGCGGCGCTCAGGGATGCCACATGGAACGTGTCGTGGGCGCGGTTGACCAGATACGGGTCGATCTCCGGGGCGGGGAAGTCCGCCACCACGCCATTTTCCACCATCAGCACGCCGCGCTTGTACACCTTTTCGATGTTGAAGTGCTTAAAGTCGTCGATGATGACGAAGTCCGCCAGATAGCCCGGCGCGATAGCGCCGCGGTTGTTCAGCAGGAAGTACCGCGCCGCGTTGTGGCAGGCGGCCTTGATGGCCGTGATGGGGTCTGCGCCCAGCGAGATGGCCTTCTTCACGATGTAGTCGATGTGCCCCTTCTCCAGCAGGTCGTTGGGGTGCTTGTCATCGGTGCAGAACATGCACCGCTCCACATACTTGTCGCACAGCAGGGGTGCCAGCGCCTCCAGATTCCGGGCGGCGGTGCCCTCGCGGATCATGATGAACTGGCCGCGCTGGAGCTTGGCGATGGCGTCGTCGATGTCGTGGCACTCGTGGTCGGAGTACACGCCGGCGGCGATGTAGGCGTTCAGGTCGTTGCCCACCAGATCGGGGGCGTGGCCGTCGATCTTCTTGTGGTGGGCTTGGCTGGCCACGATCTTCTCCACCACCTGCGGGTCGCCGTTGATGGTGCCCACGAAGTTCATCATCTCCGCCAGACCCTGCACACGGGGATGGTCATAGAAGCTGTCGATGGCGCGGTAGTCCAGATTGGCGCCGGACTCGTCCAGCGGCGTGGCCGGCACGCAGGAGGGCAGCATGAACCGCACGTCCACCGGCAGATCCTCCGTGGCCTGCAGCATGTACTCGATGCCGTCGGTGCCCATGACATTGGCGATCTCGTGGGGGTCGGTGATCACGGTGGTGGTGCCGTGGGGCAGCACCGCCTTGGCGAACTCCACCGGGCTGACCAGCGAGCTTTCCAGATGGATGTGGGCGTCCACAAAGCCGGGCAGCACGATCTTGCCGCCCATGTCCACCTCCACATTGCCGCTGTATTCGCCCATGCCCACGATCAACCCCTCGGCCACGGCGATGTCGCCATGACACAGCTCGTTGGAGAATACGTTCACATAGGTGGCATTCTTCAGCACCAGATCGGCCTTCTCCCGTCCGGCGGCCACGGCGATGACCCGCAGCTTCTTCGTCAGCTTCCGGTTGATCTTACCGGCATAGCTCTCCTTCACAGCCATATATACCGCTCCTTTCGCACCACAAAAGCATTAGTTTTGTTAATTCTACATATTACCATCACTTATCACAAAAGTCCATCCCTCCAGCTATAAAAAAAGAGCGGCAGTCCTGCGGCTACCACTCTTTTTGCTAATATAACTGCGTTATTTCACGCTGCCGTCGGCGTTGAACACCGGCAGAACGCCCAGATACTTGATGTCCTTGCGCTCCGCTGCGCTGCCCTCGGCCAGAACTGCGATGCGATCCACCACGGTGCCGCCGGCCATCTTCACCAGCTCCTCCATGGCGTGCAGAGAGCCGCCGGTGGAGATCACGTCGTCCATAAGGACGATGCGCTTGCCGCGGATGAGATCGGCGTCGTCCCGCCCCAGATACAGCTTCTGCACCCCGGCGGTGGTGATGGACTTGTCCTCCACGTGCAGGGGGGCGGGCATGTAGGCCTTGGGGCCCTTCCGGGCGATGAAATAGTGCTTGGCGCCGCTCTGCCGCGCCATCTCGTGGATCAGAGGAATGGACTTGGCCTCGGCGGTAAACAGATAGTCATAGCTGTCCGCATCCAGCATAGCCAGCATGTCACGCGCGCAGGCTACGGTCAGCTCTGCGTCGCCAAAGCAGATGAATGCGCCGATGTACAGATCGTCCGTGACCTTACAGATAGGCAGCTCCCGATGCAGACCGGCGATGTCGATGGGGTAAACAGACATGATACAAAACTCCTTCAGCGGCTCCGCCCAGCGGCAGCCGCGCATGATAAGCGGCGCACAAACACCACCACACAATTATAATGACATCTTTGCCAAAAGTCAACCCTTACCGCCTTAAAACCCCGCCATTTCCGGCGCGTCGAACCCGCTGACGAATTTTTCGCAGGTCTGCGCCATCTCTCCGGCGCAGGAGGCGAAATACGGATCGGCCACGCCCACCGTGTGCATCCCCGCGGCCTTAGCACCCCGGATGGCCTCCACGGAATCGTCGAACAGCGTGCACGCCTCCGGCGCGGCGTTCAGCTCCGCCGCCACCCTTTTCCACAGCTCCGGCGTCTTTTTCTCCATGCCCAGCTCCTGCGCGAAGAAAATGCGCTCGAAGTACGGCAGCAGCCCCAGATGGGTCAGCGCCGACCGGCAGTGTACCGGCACCGCGCTGGTGACCACGGCCATGCGCTCGCCCCGCGCGCGCATCCGCTCCAGAAATGCCCGCACGCCGGGCTTTTCCGGTACGCTTCCGGCGTACAGATCGCCGGCCAGCTCCATCCACTCCGCCATGATCTCCTCCTCGGATTCCGGCAGATGGCAGAACTCCTTCGTGAACTTTGCCGCCAGCGGAAAGATGGTGTGCGCCACGCCCTCGTAGTACGCCTGCGTGTAGGGCAGACCCCGCCGCGCCAGAAATTCCGTGTCCACGTCCTTCCATATCCCGTTGGAGTCGATCAGTGTTCCGTCCATATCAAAAAGCAGCATGTATATCCTCCGTTCCGCAGGAAAAACTCCTTGCCATTCCGTATCTCAAGTGGTATCATAGCACGGTCAACTGCTGCTGTAAATGGGGATTTTCCCTGTTTTCAGCCGGAAAAAGGAGGAATCGTGTATGCAGACCATCGATTACCGCAGAGGACTGCCCGCCATGGCGGCGTGCTTCCTGATCTGGGGCTTCCAGCCGCTGTATTGGTATATGTGTACCAAGGTCTGCGGCGAGATCGACACGTTTTTCCTCATGGCCTGCCGCATCATCTGGGCGGCTGTTACCTGCCTGTGCATCCTGAAGGTGCAGGGCAAGCTGCCCCAGCTGTGGGCGGTGTTCAAGGACAAGCAGGTGCTCAAGCGGGAGCTCCCCGCCTCCGTGTTCCTGTTCGGCGACTGGATCGTGTATCTCTGGGCGGTGCAGAACGGCCGTGTACTGGAGTGCAGCCTGGGCTATTACATCCAGCCGCTGGTGGTGTTCGCGCTGGGCGCGGTCATCTTCAAGGAGAAGATGAGCTGGCGGCATTTTATCATCATCGGTATCGTGGTGGTGGGCATCGTGCTCTCCGCCTCCGGCTTCGGCGGCGTGCCCTATGTGACCATCGCGCTGGCGCTGATGTTCGCCGTCTACGCGGCCATCAAGAAGAGCCTGACCATCGATTCCATCGTGTCCACCACGTCGGAGATACTGATGATGGTGCCCGTGGCACTGCTTTTCATCCTTTTCTTCCGCATGGGCGACAACGGCATGGGTGGCATGACCGTCATCAAGCAGCTGCTGATGATCGGCGGCGGCATCATCACCGGCCTGCCCATGGTGTTCTACTCCATCGGCGTGCGGAACCTGCCGCTGATGACCACCGGTATCTGCCAGTATCTCAGCCCTACGCTGGGCATCGTCTGCGGCGCCATCATGGGCGAAGCGCTGACCCGCGAGAAGCTGGTGAGCTTCCTGTTTATCTGGGTGGGTGTGATCCTGTATGTGCTGAACACCGTCTATGAGGAGCGGCGGAAAAAGAGCGCGGTGCAATGAATTCTGACGGGACGGCATTAGGCCGTCCCGTTTTGCGCGGTTCCTGTTCTGCCCCTACAAAGAGACGGATTCCCACGCCAGTCTGCGGACTGGCTCAGAATGACAGGGAACGGGACGTCGGGAACGTCGTCTCCTACAGCGCGAAGCGCTGTCATTGCGAACCAGTGACCGTGTCACTGGTGTGGCAATCCGTTATCCCCCGCCTCCCTCTGCGAGGGAGGTGTCAGCGCGAAGCGGTGACGGAGGGAGAGACAGCGCACATCCCGCGGCGGGACACATGGGTCCCGCCCTACAGAGCACGGCGGGTATGCTGACGGGACGCCGTCCTCTACGAAATGACAGGCGGGCGCGTCCATATAAACGCCCGGCGGGGACGACCTTCGCTTTCTGGTTGTATTCCCGGCGGGACTGTGCTATAATATACCATCAAATCATGGGGGCACAGGTGCTTTTTTCCCTGTGCGGCCTGAAAGCGAGGGAACGCTTATGAAGATCGTGGTATTGGCGGGCGGACTGTCCACCGAGCGGCAGGTGGCGCTGACCAGCGGCACCGGCGTATGCAAGGCACTGCGCCAGCGGGGACACAAGGCCATTCTGGTGGATATGTTCCTGGGGCTGGAGAGCTACGACGGTGCGCTGGAGGATATCTTCGATGCGCCGGACGGCCTGTGCGGTCAGAGCCGGGTGGAGAGCGTAGAGCCGGATCTGGAGGCGGTGCGCCGCAGCCGGCGGGATCAGAGCCCCAGCCTGCTGGGACAGGACGTGCTGACCGTGTGCCGCATGGCGGACGTGGTATTTCTGGCGCTGCACGGCAGCTGCGGCGAGGACGGACGCATTCAGGCCACGCTGGATCTGCTGGGCGTGCCGTACACCGGCTCCGGCTATCTGGGCAGCGGCATGGCCATGGATAAGTCCGTGACCAAGCGGATGATGGATTCTCTGGGCATCCGCACGGCGCCGTGGCGGGACATTCACTACACCGAGAGCGACATTCCCCGTCTGGTGGAGGAGCTGGAGGTGCCCTGTGCCGTGAAGATCGTCAACGGCGGCAGCTCCCTGGGCGTGGAGCTGCCGGACACGAAGGAGCAGCTGGAAAAGGCGCTGCGTGACCTGCTGCGCTACGGCGACCATGTGGTGGTGGAGAAAAAGATCAAGGGTCGTGAGATCCAGATCGCCGTGCTGGGCGACGAGTATCTGCCGGCGGTGGAGATCATCCCCCGCGGGGAATACTTCGACTATGTGAGCAAGTACCAGAAGGACGGCGCGGTGGAGCTGTGCCCGGCGCCCATCACCGACGCGGAGTGGCGTCAGGTGGGCGAGATGGCGCTGAAGCTGCACCGGGGACTGGGGCTGAGCGTGTACTCCCGGTCGGACTTCCTTCTGGACGAGAACGGGCAGGCGTGGTGCCTGGAGATCAACACCCTGCCGGGCATGACGCCCACCAGCCTTGTGCCGCAGGAGGCGGCGCAGGTGGGACTGGACTACGGCGACCTGTGCGAGAGGATCGTGGAGCTGTCGCTGGCGGCGCGAAAGGCGGCGCGGACATGACGCCCTGTACAGCGCGGGAGCTATGCGCCGCCGTGGGCGGCACGCTGCTGCAGGACAGCGGTGCGCCCGTCACCGGCGTTACCACCGACAGCCGGGCGGTGCAGCCGGGGCAGCTGTTCATCCCGCTGGTGGGAGAGCGGTTCGACGGCCACGCCTACATCAGCAAGGCGCTGGACGGCGGCGCGGCGGGCTGCCTGACGGCAGCAGCGCCGGAGACGCTGCTGCCGGGGAAACTTTACATTCAGGTGGCGGACACGCGGCTGGCGCTGAAGGCGCTGGCGTCGTGGTACCGCGACAAATTTGACCTGCCGGTGGTGCAGGTCACCGGCTCCGCCGGAAAGACCACCACCAAGGAGATGATCGCCTCGGTGCTCTCGCAGCGGTACAACACCCTGCGCACGGAGGGGAACTTCAACAACGACATCGGCGCGCCGCTGACACTGCTGCGGCTGATGCCGGAGCATCAGGCGGCGGTCATCGAGACGGGCATGAACCACTTCGGCGAGATACGCTATCTGGGCGAGATGGTGCGGCCTGATATCGCGGTCATCACCAACGTGGGCGACGCCCACATCGAAAATCTGGGCAACACCCGGCAGGGCATTCTGCGGGCCAAGTGCGAGATATTCGAGAATCTGACCCCGGAGGGCGTCGCCGTCCTCAACGGCGACGATGAGCTGCTGAACACGGTGACGCTGCCCCAGACCATCCTGCGCTGCGGCGTGGACGACGGCTGCGGCGTGCGCGTCACGGATATCGACGACCGGGGACTGGAGGGCGTGGCCTGCACGGTGACCATCGAGGGGGAGCATTATCGGCTGACCACCTCTGCGCCGGGACGCTATATGATCTACCCCATGGCCATGGCTGCCGCCATCGGACGGCGGCTGGGGCTGACGGGGGAGGAGATCGCCGCAGGTGTGGCGGCCTATACCACGGTGGGCAGCCGGATGCACCTGATCCGCCTGCCGGGGGAGCGGCTGGTCATCGACGACTGCTACAACGCCAACCCTCAGTCCATGGCGGAGGGGCTGCGCATGCTGGCCGCCAGCCCCGCCAAGAACCGGGTGGCGGTGCTGGGCGACATGGGCGAGCTGGGACAGCTGACGGCGCAGGCGCACCGGGACATGGGCGCGCTGACCCGCCGGCTGGGACTCACCGCCGTGGCGGTGGGCGAGAAGATGCACGCCCTGACGGAGACCGACCCGCAGGCACAGTGGTTCGCCACGGTGGAGGAGGCCATGCCCGCTATACGGCAGCTGTTCACGCCGGGCACGGCGGTGCTGGTGAAGGCCTCCCACGCCATGCACTTTGAAAGAATCGTAAAGGAATTAGAAAAAACTTAGAAGGAACTTTAACAGAAGTAAATGGTAGATATACGCGCAGCGGGACTGGTGAAGTCCTTTGATCTGGAAAAGAGAATACTGGACGGCCTGAGCTTTCAGGTGGACAGCGGCGAACGGGTGGGACTGCTGGGGCGCAACGGCGCCGGCAAGACCACGGTGTTCCGCATGCTGACCGGGGAGCTGGAGCCGGACGAGGGCGAGATACAGATCGCCGCCGGACGGCGGGTGGGGCTGATCTCCCAGATCCCCGTGTACCCGGCGGGCTGCACGGTGGAGGACGTGCTCCAGACGGCCTTTGCCCGGATGTTCCGGATGAAGGACGAGATGGACGCGCTGGCGCTGCGCATGGAGCAGGGCGACAGCAGCGAGGCCACGCTGCGCCGGTACGGGGAGCTGAACGCCCGGTTCGAGGGCTTGGGCGGCTGGGACACGGAGACGACGGTGAACAAGGTGGCCAACGGCCTGAACATCCCGCAGGCCATGCGCGCGCGGGAGTTCGCGTGTCTGTCCGGCGGCGAAAAGACCCGTGTGAATCTGGGGCGGCTGATTTTGGAGGACACGGACATCCTGCTGCTGGACGAGCCTACCAACCATCTGGATATGCAGGCCACCGAGTGGCTGGAGGAGTATCTGCGGAGGTTCCGGGGCACGGTGCTGACCATCAGCCATGACCGGTACTTCCTCGACCGCACCGTCAGCCGCATCATCGAGATCCAGGACGGCAAGGCGGAGTTTTACAGCGGGAATTACAGCTTTTACGCCATCGAAAAGGAGCGGCGCTATCAGGAGCGCATGAAGCAGTACCTGAAGGAGCAGGCCAAGATCGCCCAGCTGGAAAAGGCGGCGGAGCAGATGCACCTGTGGGCGTTCATGGGCAACGACGCGCTGCACAAGCGGGCGTTCAGCATGGAAAAGCGCATCGAGCGCATGCGCACCACCGCCAGACCCACCCGCGCCCGGAAGCTGGAGGCTCGCTTCCAGAGCCGGGAGTTCAAGGGCGACGAGGTGCTGCAGATCAAGGGCGTGTCCAAGTCCTTCGGCGAAAAGAAGCTGTTCGAGGACGTGTACCTCCGGTGCGAGGGCGGTGAGCGCATCGCCCTGCTGGGCGAGAACGGCACCGGCAAGACCACGCTGCTGAACATGCTGATGGGCTATGAGCGCCCGGACAGCGGCGCCATACGGCTGGGGCCGGCGGTGAAGGCGGCCTATCTCCCGCAGGTGATCCACTTCGACCATCCGGAGCGCAGCATACTGGACACCATGCTCTACGAGCTGGACATCACGCCCCAGTCGGCGCGGAACCGGCTGGCGGCCTATCAATTCACCGGGGAGGACGTGTTCAAAAGCGTCAGCGTGCTGTCCGGCGGCGAGCTGAGCCGCCTGCGGCTGTGTATGCTCATGGATGAGAGCATCAACCTGCTGATACTGGACGAGCCCACCAACCATCTGGACATCGACTCCCGCGAGTGGCTGGAGCAGGCGGTGGAGGCCTTCGACGGCACGCTGCTGTTTGTCAGCCACGATCGGTATTTCATCAACCGGTTCGCCACCCGCGTGTGGCAGCTGGAGGGCGGCGCCATCTCGGACTATCCCATGGGCTTTGCGGAGTACCGCCGGGTGCGGGACGAGGAGCGCGCCGCGGCTGCGGCTGCGGCGGTGCAGGCCGCACCGCCGAAAAAGGCGGCGGGCAGCCGGGGCAACCGGGCGCAGCAGGCGGCAAAGAAGCAGCTGACCATCTGCGAGACGGCCATTGCCCGGCTGGAGGCGGATATCGCCCGGCTGGACGGCGAGATGGCGCAGCACGCCTGCGATGCGGAGAAGCTGAATGAGCTGTATCGGCAGCAGCAGGACGTGCAGAAGCAGCTGGAGCAGGAGATGGAGCGCTGGGAGCAGCTGAGCCTGCAGGCAGAAGAACAGGAGAATGAAGCATGAGCGATATTTTGTGCATTTACTATTCCCGCACCGGCCATACCCGCCGGGCGATGGAGGAGGTAGCCGACGCGCTGGGCGCGGAGGTGACGGCCATCACCGATGACCGGGACAGAAGCGGCTGGCGGGGCTATATCCGCTGCGGCATGGACGCCATGAAAACGTCTACCAGGCCGCTGCTGCCCTTCCAGACGGAAAAGCCGCTGAACGAGTACCGGCTGGTCATCATCGGCAGCCCCGTGTGGGCGGGGCGGTGCGCCAGCCCTGTGCGGGCGCTGCTGAAACGGCGAGGGCTGGAGCTATCCAACGTGGCGTATGTGGTCACACGCAGCACCTCCCAGCGCAGCGAGGAGGTCTATGACCAGATGGACATGTATGTGAAGAACGCACACCGGATGGCGGTGTCCCTGCGGCCGGGCAGCGAGGGCTATGAGTTCTGGCGCAACGACTTTGTGCAGAACGTCCGCCGCTGGATGGACGAGCAGTGAGGGCGCGCCATGCTGGAAAAGCTGAAGGCCATTGAGCAGCGGCTGACCGAGGTGGAGCAGCAGCTGTCCGACCCGGCAGTATACGGGGACAGAGACAGACTTACCGCCCTGAGCCGGGAGCAGAAGGAGCTGACGCCGGTGGTAGCCTGCTACCGCAGCTATCTGCGTGCACAGGAAACGGCGCGGGAGGCGGAGGAGATGCTCTCCGACCCGGAGCTGCGGGCGCTGGCGCAGGAGGAGCTGACCGGCGCGCGGACGGATATGGAGCGCTTGCAGGAGGAGCTGAAGCGGCTGCTGCTGCCCCGCGACCCCAATGACGAGAAAAACGTGATACTGGAGATACGCGCCGGTATCGGCGGCGAGGAGGGCGCGCTGTTCGCCGCCGACCTGCTGCGGATGTACACCATGTACGCCGAGCGGCGGGGCTGGACGCTTAGCATCGTCAACGAGAATCTGACGGAGCTGGGCGGCGTGAAGGAGGTCAGCGCCGAGGTGGAGGGCGCGGGCGCGTGGTCGCGGCTGAAATTCGAGGCCGGCACCCACCGCGTCCAGCGGGTGCCGGAGACGGAGTCCTCCGGCCGCATCCAGACCTCCGCCGCCACCGTTGCGGTGATGCCGGAGGCGGAGGAGGTGGAGTTCTCCATCGACCCCAAGGATCTGCAGATCGACACGTTCCGCTCCTCCGGCGCGGGCGGACAGCACGTCAACAAGACGGAGAGCGCCATCCGCATCACCCATCTGCCCACCGGCGTGGTGGTGGAGTGCCAGGACGAGCGCAGCCAGTACAAGAACAAGGATCGCGCCATGAAGATCCTGCGCTCCAAGCTGTATGAGGCGGAGCAGGAGAAGCAGAACGCCGCCATCGCCGCCACCCGGAAAAGTCAGGTGGGCACCGGCGACAGAAGCGGCAAGATCAGAACGTACAATTTCCCGCAGAACCGGGTCACAGACCATCGGCTGACGGGAGACAATAAAAACTTCAACATCGCAGCCGTCATCAACGGCGATCTGGACGACATGATCGACGCGCTGATCCTGAACCATCAGGCACAGCGGCTGCAGGAGGGAAAGGAGAGCTGACTATGAACCAGTTCAAGAAAAAGATGTACGACCTGTCGGGCCCCAAGACCGCGGAGGCGCTGAACAAGCGGAGATTTGAGGCGTATTACTGTTCCACGGCGGAGGAGGCCGTGGAGAAGGCACTGGAGCTGATCCCCAGAGAGGACACCGTGTCCTGGGGCGGCGCCATGACCATGGACGAGCTGGGGCTGAAGCAGCGGCTGGCGCAGGAGGGCTATACGCTCCTTGACCGCGACACAGCCAAGACACCGGAGGAAAAGCAGGCCATCATGCGCCAGGCGCTGACCTGCGGCACCTTCCTCATGAGCAGCAACGCCATCTCCAAGGACGGCCAGCTGGTGAACATAGACGGTATGGGCAACCGCGTGGCGGCCATGTGCTTCGGCCCCCATCAGGTGGTGGTCATCGCCGGTATGAACAAGGTGCTGGGTACGCTGGACGACGCGGTCGCCCGCGCCCGGAATATCGCCGCGCCTGCCAACGCCCAGCGCTTCGGGCTCAAGACGCCCTGCGGCGTGACCGGGCAGTGCGGCGACTGTACCAGTCCCGACTGCATCTGCTCCAAGCTGGTTATCACCCGGTTCTGCATGCCCGCCGGACGCATCAAGGTCATCCTCGTGGGCGAGGATCTGGGGCTGTAAAGATCACAGGAAAGAGGATATTTCCGTGGAAACCATCATATTCCATCCGGAAAGGGATGCAAACGCCATCGCGGAGGCGGCGGCCATACTGCGGCGGGGCGGCCTGCTGGGGATCCCCACGGAGACGGTGTACGGTCTGGGAGCCGACGGCCTGAACGAGGACGCGGTGCGCCGCATCTTCGAGGCCAAGGGTCGCCCGCAGGACAACCCCCTGATCCTGCACGTTCCGGACGCCGGGTGGCTGGAGCGCTGCTGCGTGGATGTGCCGGAGACGGCCTACGCGCTGGCGGAGAAATTCTGGCCGGGGCCGCTGACCATGATCCTGCCCCGGCGGGACTGCGTGCCCCTGCGCACCACCGGCGGGCTGGACACCGTGGGCGTCCGCTGCCCGGATCATCCGGTGACCCGCGCCATTATACAGGCGGCGGGTGTGCCGGTGGCCGCGCCCAGCGGCAATACCTCCGGCCGTCCCAGCCCCACCTGTGCCCGCCACATGATGGAGGACATGATGGGGAAGATCGACGGCATCGTGGACGGCGGCGACTGCGCCGTGGGCGTGGAGAGCACCATCATCGACCTGACGGTGCAGCCGCCGCGCCTGCTGCGTCCCGGCGGACTGCCGCTGGAGGAGCTGGAGGCCGTGTTGGGCACCGTGGCGGTGGATAAGGCCGTGCGCCAGAAGCTGGCGGACGGCGAAAAGGCCAAGGCACCGGGCATGAAGTACCGGCACTACGCGCCCCGCGCCGCCGTGACGGTGGTGACGGGCACGCCCGGCCGCAGCGCCCGGTGGATCCGGGCGCACCTGCCGGAGAGGGCGGGGGTCATCTGCTTCGATGAGTACGCGCCGCTGTTCGCCGGGCACATCGTACACCGGCTGGGCGCGGCGGACGACAAGCTGGCGCAGGCGCAGCATGTGTTCGACGCGCTGCGCACCTTTGACGATACGGACGTGGAGGCCATCTTCGCCCAGTGCCCGGACGAGAGCGGCCTGGGGCTGGCGGTGAGCAACCGCCTGAAAAAGGCGGCGGGCTTCCATACGGTGGACGTGTCGCCGCTGGTCATCGGCTTCACGGGGCCTACCGGCGCGGGCAAGACCTGTGCCCTGCGGGCGCTGGAAAGGCTGGGCGGACTGGTGCTGGACTGCGACGCCGTCTACCATGAGCTGCTGCGGACGGACACAGAGCTGCGCAGCGCCATCGCCGGCGCGTTCGGGGACGTGTTCGCGGAGGACGGCAGCCTTGACCGGCAGAAGCTGGGCACCGTCGTATTCGGCGATCCGGCGGCGCTGGAGACGCTGAACGCCATCATCTACGACCGCCTGCCCCGGGAGCTGCGCCGCCGCATGGACGGCAGCGACACGCCGGTGGTGGGCATCGACGCCATCAATCTGATCGAAAGCGGCCTGTGCGACATGTGCCGCCGGACAGTGGCGGTGACGGCGCCGCCGGAGGTGCGGGTGCGGCGCATCATGGCGCGGGATCACATACCGGAGGACTATGCCCGCCTGCGGGTGCAGGCGCAGAAGGACGAGGAATTTTACCGTACACACTGCACGGACGTGCTGGTAAACGACTGCGCCGACGCCGCGGCCTTTGAACGGCGGGCGTACCGGGCGCTGGAGACGATATTGAAGGAGGAACAGGCATGAGCGAGGAAATGAAGGCGCTGCGCAAGCAGCTGCTGCGGGACGAGCGCAGCGGCTACGATGTGCTGGACGCAGCGCAGCTGGCGGAGATGGAGGCGTACTGCGCCGATTACAAGGCGTTTCTCACCAACGGCAAGACGGAGCGGCTCAGCGTGCGGGAGGCCGTCGCCGCGGCGGAGGCCAAAGGCTTCGTGCCGTACAGACGCGGCATGGAGCTGAAGGCCGGGGACAGGGTCTATACCTGCAACCGGGGCAAGGGCCTGATGCTGGCGGTCATGGGCCGGGAGAGCCTGGCCGAGGGCGTGCAGATCGCGGCGGCGCACATCGACTCCCCGCGCCTTGACCTGAAGCCCAACCCCCTGTACGAGGACAGCGGTCTGGCGTACTTCAAGACCCACTACTACGGCGGCATCCGCAAGTACCAGTGGGTGACCATCCCCCTGCAGCTGCGGGGCGTGGTGGTGAAGAAGGACGGCAGCACCGTGGAGGTGTGCATCGGCGAGGGCGAGGAGCCCAAGCTGGTTATCACCGACCTGCTGCCCCATCTGGGCGGCGAGCAGGGGAAAAAGCCCCTCAGCGAGGCCATCCCCGGTGAGACGCTGAACCTGCTGCTGGGCAGCTGCCCCATCGGTGACGAGGACGACAAGGATCGCGTGAAGCTGCATGTGATGAGGCGGCTCCACGAGAAATACGGCATTACCGAGAGTGATTTTGCCTCCGCCGAGCTGGAGGCCGTGCCCGCCGCCGACGCGGTGGACATCGGCATCGACGGCAGCATGATCGGCTCCTACGGCCACGACGACCGGGTGTGCGGCTACGCGGCGCTGCGGGCGCTGCTGGACATCGGCACGCCGGACAAGACCGCCGTGTGTGTGCTGGCGGACAAGGAGGAGATCGGCTCCATGGGTGTGACGGGCATGCAGTCCGCGGCCTTCGACGCCTTTATGACCGACCTGTGCGACGGACAGGGCGTGCCCCTGCGCGTGTGCTATGAGAATGCCTTCTGCCTGTCCGCCGACGTGACGGCGGCCTATGACCCCAATTTTGCCGAGGTGTACGAGAAGAAGAATGCGGCTTTTGTCAACGGCGGCGTGGGTATCTGCAAATATACCGGTGCGCGGGGCAAGTCCGGCTCCTCCGACGCGGCGGCGGAGACGGTGGGCTACGTCCGCGCCGTGCTGGACGCGGCGGGCGTGTGCTGGCAGATCTGCGAGCTGGGCAAGGTGGACGCCGGAGGCGGCGGCACCGTGGCACAGTACATGGCCAACCGCAACATTGCCACGCTGGACGCCGGTGTGCCCGTGCTGAGCATGCACGCCCCCTTTGAGGTGGTGGGCAAGCTGGACTGCTACGAGATGTACCGCGCCTGCAAAGCGCTGTATCTGGCGAGATAATGACTGACGCATCCCCTGGCTTCGCCGGGGGGTGCGTTTTTTACAGGGAAGGATATATCTGTAGGGCGGGATACGCGGTGTTCCGGCGGGGCGATGTGGGCATCGCCCCCTACGCAATCACAAGGGGTGCGCGCAGCAGGGTGGACAGGGTCGTCTGCCCCTACGAAACGGGATGTCGAGGACGCCGTCCCCTACGAAAAGCCATCGTACCTGTCCGCAGGATGCGTTGCCTGCGTTCTGCCGGCAAAAGTGGGAAATTCCCTTGTAAAAGAGGGCGGAATACGGTATAATCATACCAGGAACTGCACAGGGAAGGGAGACGCTTCTATGTACGGCATCGGCCGGCGGGCGGTACACCCCGTGCACGGCGCGGGGATCACCGAAGGCGTGCCGGAGGAGCTGCCCACGCGGCGGCGGTGATGACGGGAGTGTGTGAGTGAGCATGGGACTTTTTGATATGATATCCAAGCGGCACCTGACGCGGCGACCCTACTGCGCGGCGCTGGTGCCGGCGGCGGGGAAGTCGGAGCGCATGGGCGGCACGGACAAGCTGACGGCGCAGCTGGGCGGCATACCGGTGCTGGAGCGGACGCTGCTGGCGCTGGACGGCGCATCGCTGGTGGACGAGATCGTGGTGGCCGTCAGCCCGGAGCGGCTGGAGGAGCTTGCGGCGCTGTGCGCCCGCGTGGGGGTGAAGAAGCCCCTGCGGGTGGTAGAGGGCGGCGCCAGCCGCGCCCAGTCGGTGCTGCTGGCGGCGCTGGCGGCCGGC
>ERZ857745.2048-NODE-2048-length-22993-cov-4.942279_pt1 | contig 22993 bp, 19 predicted proteins | sample MGYA00519699_ERZ857745 | MGnify/ENA primary metagenome ERZ857745 (study PRJEB31778, sample SAMEA3449357) | human gut metagenome | biome: human gut; feature: human-associated habitat; material: faeces | place: United Kingdom | collected 2010/2012 ...
TTGTAGGATCTGCCTCAGCACCAACCTTCTGGGATACACGGGCTGCCATAGGAACCGCAGATACACCAGCGGAACCAATCAGCGGGTTAACCTTACCATGTGTAAGGACACACATTAACTTACCGAAGAGAACTCCGGCAGCTGTACCGAATGCAAATGCTATAAGACCAAGGATAACGATCTTGATTGTATTCCAGTTCAGGAATGCTTCAGCACTTGTTGTAGCACCTACAGATGTACCAAGAAGAATAACTACGATGTACATCAGGGCATTGGAAGCTGTCTCTGTCAGCTGTCTTACAACTCCACACTCTTTGAACAGGTTACCAAGCATCAACATACCAACAAGTGGAGCTGTTGTAGGAAGAATCACACATACAACGATTGTAACGATAACCGGGAAGAGGATTCTCTCAAGCTTAGAAACCGGGCGAAGCTGATCCATCTTGATCTTTCTTTCCTTCTCTGTTGTGAGAAGTTTCATGATCGGTGGCTGGATGATCGGCACAAGTGACATATAGGAGTATGCTGCTACGGCGATCGGTCCCATGATAGCTGTCTGCTGCAGTTTACCTGCAAGGAAGATAGATGTCGGGCCGTCAGCTCCACCGATGATGGAGATAGCAGCTGCTGCTTTGTCTGAAAATCCAAGAGCCATAGCTCCAAGATAAGCTGCGAAAATACCGAACTGAGCTGCTGCACCAAGCAGGAAACTCTTCGGGTTTGCGATCAGCGGACCAAAGTCTGTCATCGCTCCAACTCCAAGGAAGATCAGAGAAGGAAGGATGGACCACTCGTCAAGCTGATAAAAGTAATACAGAAGTCCACCAGTTCCGTTCGCTGCATCCTCAGCATGAAGCATAATATCCGGATAGATATTTACAAGCAACATACCAAAGGCAATTGGAACAAGAAGCAGTGGCTCAAATTCGTGGCGAATTGCCAGATAGAGAAACACGCAGGCAACAGCAATCATAATCAGGTTACCAAATGTAAGATTCATGAACGCTGTCTGTTCTACGAGGTTTCCCAATGTATTTGAAATATATTCCATTTGTAAAAACCTCCTGGTTCAGTTACTAGTTTAATGTAGCAAGTACAGCTCCTGATTCAACAGCATCACCTACTGCCACATCAATGCTGGCAATAGTTCCTGCCTCTGGGGCAACAACTGGGATCTCCATCTTCATTGCTTCAATGATAATAACTGTATCTCCAGCCTCTACCTTCTGTCCAACAGATGTAGGAACCTGGAATACTTTACCTGCTGCTCCAGCTTTTACCTGGATGTTTCCAGCGCCTGCTGCCGCTTTCGGTGCTGCTGCCGGAGCTGCCGGTGCTGCTGCTCTAGGTGCTGCAACCGGTGCTGCTGCCGGTGCGCCTGCACCATTCTCTTCTACTGTTACATCATATACATTTCCGTTTACTGTGATTGTATAGTTTTTCATCTAATTATCCTCCTGATTAATTCCATCTGTTTGATTTTCTTCTCTTAATAGAACGAACAACAAATCCATCTGTAGAAGTTCCCTCTGCTGCTGCAATTGCTGCTGCGATTACTGCTACAAGTTCTGCATCATCTTCTGCTGCAGCTGCCGGTGCTGGAGCTGCCTGTACAGGTGCTTCCTTCTTCTCTTCCACTTTCTTATCTTTATTTGCCAACTTCTCCTGAAGTTTCGGAATGTATCCAAGCAGATAAATAATGAATGAAATGAAAATCAATACAACGAATACAGTTCCCATACCAAGTACCGTATTCAGACCGGCTTTCTCAAGGATTTCTCCTGTTGAATAATGAGCAGAAACATCCATACTCTCCATGTTGCCCTTTTCGTCAAAACTGAAGACGATGTCTGCATCTCTGTTTTCATATTTTGCTTCAGATGTGAGTGAAACTCCATCGTTCTTTACTTCCATTGTCCAGTCGCCATGTTCAACATAAGCACCGCACTCTTCTTCTGCTGCTTCCCAGGAGCTGATCATTGTAAGGAAGTCCTCTCCATCAACCGGAAGTCCTGCATTCATAAGCTGTGTGTCAAGCTGAAGATCACGCATATTAGAAAAGCTGTCAAGCTGCTCTGTTGTCATCGCTTCGAAATTCTGAACAACAAACTCAGCATACTGTTCTAATGTTGCCTGATCATATTCTGTTGTCTCAGACTTACCACATCCTGTGAAGCTAAGAACGAGAATGAGGATAAGTCCTAATAAACTGATTTTTTTCTTCACTTCGCCTCACCTCACTAAACCGTTCCGTGTTTCTTAGCCGGACGGTCCTCTCTCTTTGTGAACAGCATCTCAAATGCTCCGATCACATATTTTCTTGTATCTGCCGGCTCGATGATCGCATCAACATATCCTCTTGCTGCTGCTGAATTCGGGCTTGACTGAAGTTCTTTGTATTCAGCTGCTTTCTCATTAAGAGTCTCAGCATCTGCGTCTGCGTACATGATCTGTGCTGCAAGCTTCGCATCCATCATTCCGATCTCTGCTGTTGGCCATGCATAAACAAGATCTGCACCAATTGACTTACTGTTCATAGAAACGTAAGCACTTCCGAATGCCTTACCAACAATTACATTTACCTTCGGTACTGTAGCGTTAGCAAATGCATATGTCAGTTTTGCAACTGCGCTTGCCATGTTCTTCTCTGACTCTACTGTAGCAGCAAATCCTGTTACATTTGTCAGTGTAAGAACCGGGATTGAGAATGCATCACAGAAGTTTACAAAATCTGTTGCTTTCTTGCATCCGTCTACTGTAAGAACGCTGTCGAACTCAGCCTCTACTTCAGCTTCTGCATTGTATACTTTAGAGCGGTTTGCAACAACACCAACTGTCATTCCGTTCAGGCGGATAAATCCTGTAACCATCTCTTTTGCGTAGTCTTTCTTTGTCTCAACCAGAATCTGATTGTCAGCAATCTGTGCCAGTGCGATTGCTGTATCTTCTGATGCGTTAGCAATGTCTGCGCAGATACGGTTCAGGTCATCTGTGCATTCCTCATAAGACATATCATCTTCGTTGTTTGCCGGAAGCATACATACAAGATCACGGATCTGTCCGAGGATCTCTGCCTCTGCACCGATTCCGTCTACAAGACCTGCTGTCTTGCTCTGGTACTCAGCGCTTGCTGTGTTACACTTGGAAATCTCATTTCCTTCCAGTGCATTTGGAGAATTAACGAAAAGTTTTCCGTCTTTTGCTTCCATAAATGTGAAATCTGTAAGCCCCGGAACAACTGCAAGACCGCCGCCGCACATTCCAAAGATTGCTGTAACCTGCGGAATCACACCTGATGCAAGTGCCTGTTTGTGATAAAGGCTTCCAAATGCCTCAAGTGCATCTGTAGCTTCCTGAAGTCTGAGTCCTGCACAGTCGATCAGTCCGATCACCGGTGCTCCCATCTTCATAGCCATATCATAGATTCTTGCGATCTTCTTCGCATGCATCTCTCCGAGTGCTCCACCCAGAACATCAGCATCCTGGCTGTATACATAAACCAGGTTACCGTCAATCACTCCATATCCAGTGATAACACCGTCAGAAGGAGCTGCCTTCTCCTGCAAGTTGAAAGTTGTGCTTCTAGCTGTAACAGCTCCGCCAATTTCAACAAAGCTTCCCTCATCAAGCAGTGTGGCAATTCGTCTGCTTGCTGAGTTTTCTGTTGCATTGTAGCTCATATTTTAGCCCTCCATACTTATAAAATAATTTTAAAATAAACCAAAATTTCTGCCTATTGTATTATATACTAGGACGATTAAAATTTCAATTCATATTTTCCGCAAATTGACATTTTTTTCACAGGACATTGTTTTTGTCGAGCTTGGATTCTTCTGTTCCGAATAAAGTTTCCACTTTTGCACTAACATCCGCAGAAGCGCGTTCTATGGTTGCTTCATCCACACGGCCCGCTCCACCTCATCCCTTCGAATGTCTGTAACGCTTGGAACAGAGCACTCACCGTGTGTGGTTTGTGTCTGTCCCAAGCTAACAGACAGAACGAAGTGTATTCGGAACCGCTCTTATGCCTTAATCGTGGATGAAGCAACCATAAAACGTGCCTCCGCTACGTTATCTAAAGGAGAAGTTTTTATCCAAAACAAGACGAATCCAGAAGACAAATACAGAATTAACAGCCGGGAGACGGTGAATCTTTGTCGATCACCTTCCTCTTCTCTTTCTCTCTTAATCATCTGTAATTGTTTTCTGGATTCATAACACATGAGATACATTTATCTATTATGAATAGACAAGTGAGGAAGCAGCTTTATTGTTGAGGACACATGTAAGGCAGGAGCGTTCCGAATACACTTTGTTCAGTATGTTAATAAGAGCCGGAACAGGCACCACACACGGTAACTGTTCTGGCTCTTATGTTACATACTTTCAAAGGGATGAGGTAGAGCGGGCCGGTGCCCATGGTAATAGTAGACCCATTCTTGCGACCATTCTGTCAAAAACTTAGCCCATTGTATAAATTCCCTCGATAAATTACAGTCTCTTCGCTATTGCTTTAATAAACTCCTCACTATTGAGTACTGTCGGATTCTCGATTGTTGTGATCAAAGCGAGGTCTTTTGTCATCTCTCCTGCTTCGATTGTGTCGATTGTTGCTTTCTCAAGTTTATCTGCAAAGTCCATCAGATCTTTATTTCCATCCAGCTCGCCGCGTTTTCTGAGAGCTCCTGTCCATGCAAAGATTGTTGCAACTGAGTTTGTAGATGTCTCTTCACCTTTCAGGTGCTTATAATAGTGACGCTGTACAGTTCCATGAGCAGCTTCATATTCATAATATCCGTCTGGAGAAACAAGAACGGATGTCATCATAGCAAGTGAACCGAATGCGGAAGATACCATGTCGCTCATTACATCTCCATCGTAGTTCTTACATGCCCAGATATATCCACCTTCTGATTTCATAACACGGGCAACAGCATCATCGATCAGTGTGTAGAAATACTCAATTCCCGCTTCTTTGAACTGATCAGCATATTCTGCATCAAAGATTTCCTGGAAGATATCTTTGAATGTATGATCATATTTCTTAGAAATTGTATCCTTTGTTGCAAACCACAGATCCTGTTTTGTATCCAAAGCGTAGGAGAAGCAGCTTCTTGCAAAACTTTCGATGGATTTATTGATATTATGCATTCCCTGTACGATTCCAGGTCCATCAAACTCATGAACCAGTTCTTTTGTCTGGCTTCCATCTTCTGCTGTGTATACAAGTTCAACCTTTCCCGCTCCCGGAATTTTCATCTCGGATCCTTTATATACATCTCCATAAGCATGTCTTGCAATTGTAATTGGTTTCTTCCAGTTCTTTACACATGGCTCAATTCCTTTTACAACGATTGGAGCGCGGAACACTGTTCCATCAAGGATCGCACGGATTGTTCCGTTCGGGCTCTTCCACATTTCTTTCAGATCATACTCATCCATACGTGCTGCATTCGGAGTGATTGTTGCACATTTTACGGCAACTTTGTATTTCTTTGTTGCGAGTGCGGAATCAACTGTTACCTGATCATCTGTCTCGTTTCTGTGTTCCAGACCGAGATCATAATATTCTGTCTTGAGATCAATATATGGCTCAAGAAGATTATCCTTGATCATCTTCCAGAGAATTCTTGTCATCTCATCTCCATCCATCTCTACCAGTGGTGTTGTCATCTTAATTTTTTCCATCTTTTGCTTCCTCCTGATTATGTTTTTCTTCTATTTTCTTTAGATTCTGCATGACATGAACAATATGTTCCTTTGCAAGCTGTTCTGCCAGATCCGGGTTTCTGTCCCTGATTGCCTGAAGAATCGCTTTATGCTCCTCAATTGACTTCTCGGCTCTTGCCTTCACATTAATCGAGGACTTTCTTGCCATTTGAACATATCGGTGAAAATCTGTAAGAACATGACACAGCATCCTGCTTCCGGAAGCCTCATATAATATCGTATGAAATCTTCCGTCTAATCCTGTCACTTGTTCTTTATTGTATCCATTTTCTTTCTTCATCTGAAATTCTGAAAGTAAAATAGTCTCTTCTAATTCTTCTAACTGGTCTTCTGTAATATGTTCCGCCGCCCATCTGGCGCACATTCCTTCCAGATACTTACGCATCTGATAGATATCCCAGATATCCTTCTGGCTGATTCCGGTAACATAAGCACCTTTATTCGGTACGATCGTCACAAGACCTTCTAATTCAAGCTGTCTTAACGCTTCCCTTACTGGAGTTCTGCTAACCCCGAGTTCTTTCCCGATGGTAGCCTCTCTGAGTTCATCCTGTTGTTTGTATCTGCCTTTGAGGATATCTTCACGGAGTCTCTTAAAAACACGTCCTCCCAGAGAACGGTCCTGATATTCTTCCATGATTTCCTCCTATTCTCTTTTTGTATGATTGTATACGATTATACAAATATTGTCAAGATGATTTCATGCCGATATCATTGTATTAAAATGTATCCATTTTTGCATAATACTTCTCCATACTATCTGTTCATTTTTATATGCTTTGTACCATATCTTATTTATCAACTTATTGTATACAAAAAGGTGGTCTCTCACATAGAAAAACCACCCTGTTCTTTTCGTTATAAATTAGCTTTCAAAATCAGCTTAGCCAAATTACACTTCATTTACTTTTTATTTGATCACACGTACACCAAGTACATCTGCGATTGATTCCAGTTTGTTTACAACATCATCAGATACGCTTCCGTCCACATCAATTACTGTATATGCATATTCCTTCTTGCTCTTATTTGTCATAAGTGCGATATTCTGATTCTCCTGTGCAAGAAGTGTTGTAAACTGACCGATCATATTCGGCACATTACGGTGAAGAATTGTAATTCTGTCTCCGCCAGCTTTTACTCCCACGTTACAATCCGGATAATTAACGGAATGTGTGATATTTCCGTTCTCAAGGAAATCACGGATCTCAGCAACAGCCATCTGTGCACAGTTGTCTTCTGACTCTTCTGTAGATGCTCCAAGATGCGGAATTACAATTGCGCCTTTTACACCTACAATTTCCTTTGTTGGGAAATCTGTTACATAACGGTGTACTTTACCTGCTACAAGTGCATCAACGATATCTTCCTGATTTACAAGAACATCTCTGGCGAAGTTCAGAATTACAACGCCCTCTTTCATCAGACTGATTGCATTCTTGTCAATCATTCCCTTTGTACTGTCAAGTGCAGGTACATGGATCGTGATATAATCGCACTCTTTATAGATTTCATCTACTGTTGTTGCGTGATGGATACTTCTGGAAAGTCTCCATGCAGAATCTACGGAAACATATGGATCATATCCATAAACTTCCATTCCAAGATGTGTTGCTACATTCGCAACAAGAACTCCGATTGCTCCAAGTCCGATCACACCAAGTTTCTTTCCGGAAAGCTCTGTTCCTGCAAATGCTTTTTTCTTCTTCTCAGCAATCTTTGCGATATCTCCATCTTCCTCGAATTCCTGTACCCACTGAATTCCACCAACGACATCTCTGGCTGCGAGAAGCATTCCTGCAATCACAAGTTCTTTTACACCATTCGCATTTGCTCCAGGTGTATTGAATACAACAATTCCTTCCTCTGCACATTTATCAAGCGGAATATTATTCACTCCGGCTCCCGCACGAGCGATTGCTTTCAGGTTCTTTCCGAATTCCATCTCATGCATTTTTGCACTGCGGACAAAAATCACGTCAGCTTCATCCGCATTTTCTGTCTTTACATAATTTTCATCCAACTTATTCATGCCAACGGCAGAAATTGGATTCAGGCAATGATATTTAAACATCTTACAGATTCTCCTCTTCAAATTTCTTCATAAAGTCTACAAGTGCAACAACACCCTCATATGGCATTGCGTTGTAAATGCTGGCACGCATTCCGCCTACAGTTCTATGTCCTTTCAGATTCTCAAATCCAGCTTCTTTTGCTTCCTTAACGAATTTTGCATCCAGATCTGCATCGCCTGTCACGAATGGTACATTCATAAGAGAACGATCTTCCGGGACAACAGTTCCTTTGAACAGTTTGCTCTGATCAAGGAAATCATAAAGAACTTTTGCTTTCTTTTCGTTGCGTTCTTTCATTACTTCAAGTCCGCCCATCTTCTTAAGCCATTTGAAGACTTTACCACAGATATAGATTCCGTATGCCGGTGGTGTATTATAAAGAGATTTTGCATCTGCATGTGTCTTATATGTAAGCATTGTAGGTGTTCCCGGGAGAACATCCTCTGTGATCAGATCTTCACGGATGATTGCGATCACTACACCAGCAGGTCCGATATTTTTCTGAACTCCACCATAAATCATTGCATATTTTGTTACATCTACAGGTTCGGAAAGAAAACAGGAGGAGACATCTGCCACAAGATCTTTTCCTTTTGTGTTTGGCAGTGTTTTAAATTTTGTTCCGTAAATAGTGTTGTTTTCACAGATATATACGTAGTCTGCATCTTCTGAAATCGGAAGATCGGAACAGTCTGGAATGTATGAAAATGTCTTATCCGCTGAGGATGCAACAACATTTACCTTTCCATATTTTTCTGCTTCCTTAGCTGCTTTCTTAGCCCACTGTCCTGTGACAATGTAATCAGCAACCTTATTCTTCATCAGATTCATAGGGATCATAGCAAACTGCTGTGACGCTCCACCCTGAAGAAACAGTACTTTATAGTTATCCGGAATATTCATCAGATCTCTGAGATCCTGCTCAGCTTCTGTGATAATTTCCTCGAAAGCTTTGGAACGATGACTCATCTCCATAACAGACATTCCTGTTCCCTTGTAGTCCAGCATCTCTGCTGCCGCTTCCTTCAGTACTTCTTCTGGCAGAACCGCCGGTCCCGCTGAAAAATTATACACTCTACTCATTTTTAATTACCTCCTGTTATTGTGTATCTATAGAAACTCCGTTTTCACAGATTTTCTCACATAAAAATAAAATATTCCTTTATTTATCAGTCATACAACTATGTGGCTGAAACTTATTATTTTTAGTTTTCTTTTGCTTTCAGATCCTGCTCATCAAATGCTTCGCTGATCGGTGCTCCCGGCGCAACCATAGGCCATACCTTATCATCACAGTCGATCATACAATCGATCAGAACCGGTTTTCCACATGTCAATGCTTTCGCAAAGCACTCTTTAAACTCCTCCTGTGTTGTAGCTCGAAGTCCTACTGCTCCCATCGCTTCTGCAAGCTTCACATAGTCAACTGCATCACGGAGAACTGTCGCAGAATATCTTTCATCATAGAAAAGATCCTGCCATTGACGAACCATACCGAGTACATGGTTATTAACTACAACCTGGATAATCGGAACATCATGTCTTACGGCTGTTGCAATCTCATTCATATTCATACGGAAACATCCGTCTCCGGCAATATTTACAACAATTTTATCCGGACATCCTGTCTTCGCACCGATTGCTGCTCCAAGACCATATCCCATTGTTCCAAGACCACCTGATGTTAAAAGTGTTCTTGGTTTCGTATATTTATAATACTGTGCTGCCCACATCTGATGCTGTCCGACTTCTGTTGTGATAATTGCTTCTCCATTTGTCTGACGATAAATTTCTTCTACTGCAAATGGACCTGTAAGTACATCCTTATGATATGTTAATGGATATTTCGCCTTGTAATCTTTAATCTTATTCATCCATTCCGGATGAGACTGCTGTGGAAGATGCTCATTTATTTTCTTCAGGACTGCTTTAATATCACCTACTAACCCAAGATCGATCATGACATTCTTATCCATCTCTGCCGGATCAATGTCAATCTGAAGAATCTTCGCGTCTTTTGCAAATGTTGCAGTATTTCCGGTTACACGGTCACTGAATCTTGCTCCTGTTACGATCAGAAGATCGCATTCACTTACTCCAAAGTTCGACGCCTTTGTTCCATGCATTCCGAGCATTCCGGTATATCTCTCATCAGTTCCCGGGAAAGCTCCTTTCCCCATCAGAGAATCTGTTACCGGTGCATCTACCTTCTGTGCAAATTCATAAAGTTCTTTACTTGCCTCAGAAAGAACAGATCCACCACCTACGAAAATATATGGTCTCTGCGCTTCTTTGATCATCTCAACAGCTTTCTTGAGATCCTCTTCTTCTGAATGGATTACCTCTCGGTTATATACCCCTGGATATTCCTTCTCATACTCTGTAACTTTCGCAGTAACATCCTTCGGAATATCGATCAGCACCGGCCCCGGTCTTCCAGTCTTAGCAATACGAAAAGCCTTTCTGATTGTTTCTGCAAGCTTTGTCACATCTTTAACGATATAACTGTATTTTGTAATTGGCATTGTTACTCCAGCAATGTCGATTTCCTGAAAACTGTCTTTTCCAAGTAATGGGACACCGACATTACATGTAATTGCAACAATCGGTATAGAATCCATATATGCTGTTGCGATTCCTGTTACAAGATTGGTTGCGCCCGGTCCGCTTGTTGCAAGGCAGACCCCCACTTTTCCTGTAGCTCTCGCATATCCGTCAGCCGCATGTGCTGCCCCCTGCTCATGAGAAGTCAGGATGTGACGGATCTCATCACGGTGTTTATAAAGTTCATCATATACATTTAAAATTGCTCCACCCGGATAGCCAAATACAGTGTCAACGCCTTGTTCTTTCAGACATTCGATCACGATTTCTGCTCCATTTAACTGCATGACGTACTCTCCTCCTGGTTCTTTATTTTATTTTGCCTTCGGTACTTCGAGAATTGCTCCGCGGTTACCTGATGTTACCATAGAAGCATATCTTGCGAGGTATCCTGTCTTAACCTTAGGTTCTCTTGGCTGCCATTTTGCTTTTCTTGCTGCCAGTTCTTCATCCGATACATCCAGCTCTAATTTCAGTTCCGGAATATTGATCTTGATAATATCTCCCTCTTCTACCAGTGCGATCGGTCCGCCAACTGCTGCCTCCGGTGATACGTGTCCGATAGAAGCACCTCTGGATGCTCCGCTGAATCTTCCATCTGTGATAAGAGCTACTGTAGACCCAAGTCCGTATCCTGCAATCGCAGATGTAGGATTGAGCATCTCTCTCATTCCAGGGCCGCCTTTTGGTCCCTCGTAACGGATTACAATAACATCTCCAGGATTGATCTTTCCTGTCTTGATTGCTTCTGTCGCTTCTTCATCACTCTCGAAGATTCTTGCCGGTCCTTCATGCACAAGCATCTCATCACATACTGCAGAACGTTTTACAACACTTCCGTCCGGTGCAAGATTTCCTTTCAATACAGCAAGCCCGCCTGTCTGACTATATGGGTTGTCGATTGGACGGATAACTTTCGGATTCTTGTTCTCACATCCGGCAATATTCTCTCCTACTGTCTTTCCTGTTACAGTCATGCAGTCTGTGTGAAGAAGTCCCTTCTTATTCAGCTCATTCATAACTGCATAAACTCCGCCTGCTTCGTTCAGATCTTCAATATAAGTATGACCTGCCGGTGCAAGATGACAAAGGTTTGGAGTCTTCTCGCTGATCGCATTTGCAAAATCAATCTCGAAATCCATACCAATCTCATGTGCGATTGCCGGAAGGTGAAGCATGCTGTTTGTAGAGCATCCAAGTGCCATATCAACTGTAAGTGCATTGAGGATTGCATCTTCTGTCATAATATCTCTCGGGCGGATATTCTTTCTTACAAGCTCCATCACCTGCATACCTGCATGCTTTGCAAGCTGGATTCTTGCAGAATAAACAGCTGGGATTGTTCCATTTCCTTTCAGCCCCATACCAAGAGCCTCTGTCAGACAGTTCATACTGTTTGCCGTATACATACCGGAACAGGATCCGCAAGTCGGACATGCTTTATTCTCAAATTCGCAAATGTCTTCGTCATTCATCTTTCCGGCTGCATAAGAACCTACTGCCTCAAACATACTGGAAAGACTTGTTTTACTTCCCTTTACATGTCCTGCAAGCATCGGTCCGCCGCTTACAAATACTGTCGGTACATTCACACGGGCAGCTGCCATCAGAAGTCCCGGTACATTCTTGTCACAGTTTGGAATCATTACAAGTCCGTCAAACTGATGTGCCATAGCAAGAGCTTCTGTAGAATCTGCGATCAGATCTCTTGTTACCAGAGAATATTTCATACCGATATGTCCCATAGCAATACCATCACAGACAGCAATTGCAGGAACCATGATTGGTGTTCCTCCGGCCATTGCCACGCCAAGTTTAACTGCTTCTGTGATCTTATCCAGATTCATGTGCCCCGGTACAATCTCATTATAAGAACTTACAACACCGATCAGTGGACGATCTAATTCCTCTTCTGTAAGTCCCAATGCATTAAACAGAGAACGATGTGGTGCCTGCTGAATTCCTTTTTTAACTGTATCACTTCTCATTTTAAAATCCTCTCTTTCTGTAACAACTGCTAATTACTTAATATATTCGCAGATCTTATCTCCCATCTGGGCTGTTCCGATCTGTTCTTTTCCTTCAGACATAATGTCGATTGTACGGTATCCGTCTTTTAATACTGCTGCAACAGCATTTTCAATCGCATCTGCCTCTTTATCAAGATCAAATGAAAATCTCAGCATCATTGCTGCTGAAAGAATTGTTGCGATCGGGTTTGCGATTCCCTTTCCGGCGATATCCGGTGCTGAACCGCCACTTGGTTCATACAGACCGAATTTTGTATCGTTCAGACTTGCACTTGCAAGCATTCCGATAGAACCTGTCACCATACTTGCTTCATCGGATAAAATATCTCCAAACATGTTCTCTGTCAGGACAACGTCAAACTGTGCCGGATCCTTCACAAGCTGCATTGCACAGTTGTCAACAAGCATATGTTCTAATGTAACTTCCGGATAGTCCTTCGCTACTTCCTCAACAACTTTTCTCCAAAGTCTGGAAGAGTCAAGTACATTCGCTTTGTCAACACTTGTGACCTTCTTGTTTCTCTTCATTGCAATATCAAAGCCACGTTTTGCAATTCTGCGGATTTCATTTTCATTATAAGTAAGTTCGTCTTTTGCGGTAAGGACACCATCAATCTCTTCTGTGCTTCGTTTTCCGAAATAAAGACCGCCTGTCAATTCACGCATGATCATTAGATCAAATCCTCTGTCCGCAATCTCTTTCTTCAGTGGACACGCACCTTTCAGTTCATCGTAGAGAACTGCCGGTCTTAAGTTTGCAAAAAGATTAAGTCCCTTTCTAAGCTGTAACAAACCTGCTTCCGGACGTTTTGATGGTTCGAGCTGATACCATGGGGAAGTCTTCGCATCACCACCAATGGAGCCCATAAGAACTGCATCACTGTCCTTTGCCAGCTGAAGAGTCTCTTCTGTAAGCGGCACCCCGTTCACATCAATTGATGCTCCTCCCATTAGAAGCTGCGTGTAGGAAATAGAATGACCATAAACTTTCGCTGTCTGGTCCAGCACCTTCATTGCCTCCTCTACGATCTCAGGACCGATTCCATCTCCTTTGATTACTCCAATTTTCATTTCCATATCTAACTCATCCTTCCAAAATGTAAAAATCTTTTTTTATCATACCGCATTTTTTTCGCTGTTTCAAGTATTTCGAGTGAAAAAATAGAGGGCGCTCTGTATTTTATCGAAAATTGTACTTTTCGGGCACGTTTTTATATAAAGTAAAAGACCAGAAAGAGTCACACTCCTTCCGGTCTCATTTTTCCTCTTATTCAGCACCTGGCTTCTCAATCTGAGCGATCGCAGCCTTCTGCATAGGAATACGGCAATTCTTATTATTACCGAACTCAACAATCACGTCATCATCAGTAATATCGATGATAACACCATAAAATCCACTTGTAGTAAGCGCTGTATCTCCAATCTCCATATCAGCGAGCATTGCCTGGATTCTCTTCTGCTCCTTTTTCTGAGGACGCATCAGAAGAAACCACATACCACCGAGGATAACAGCATAAACAACAATAATACCTACTGTTCCCATTGAAATTTCCTCCTGACTATTTCTTAAACCTATCTGTCCAGTACTTTTTAAGTACTAATAGACAATAAATCTACTATACACAAAAACAGCTTCTAATTCAAGTGTTTTTCTAATATTCCATGTATATTTAAGTTTATTTTTATACATTTTCTATAAAATTAAATCAGAAACACTATTTCTGTTCCATGCCTTCCAATTTTCTCTTCTTGTATGCCTGGAATTCCCCTGCATCAATCGCATCGCGGATTTCTTCCATCATTGTGTTATAGAAATACAGATTATGAAGTACACACAGACGCATTCCGAGCATCTCTTTTGCTTTCAAAAGATGTCTGATGTACGCTCTGCTGTAGCTTCTACATGCCGGACAGTTACATCCTTCCTCGATCGGACGGTCATCCAGTTCATATTTGGCATTAAACAGATTCATCTTTCCATGATTTGTATATACATGCCCATGGCGTCCGTTTCTTGACGGATATACACAGTCAAAGAAATCCACTCCTCGATCTACTGCCTCCAGAATATTAGCCGGTGTACCAACACCCATCAGATAAGTCGGCTTGTTTTCCGGAAGATGCGGAACCACTGCATCAAGAATACGGTACATCTCTTCGTGGCTCTCTCCTACTGCAAGTCCACCCACTGCATAACCATCCAGATTCAGTTCTGCGATCTGCTGTGCATGTGCAATTCGGATATCCTCATAAATTCCACCCTGATTAATTCCAAACAGCATCTGATGTGGATTGATCGTATCCGGCAGAGAATTCAGTCTTGCCATCTCATCCTTACAGCGCTTCAGCCAGCGCGTCGTACGCTCTACAGAATTCGTCATATACTTTCTGTCTGCCACACTGGACGGGCACTCATCAAATGCCATCGCAATCGTGGATGCAAGATTAGACTGAATCTGCATGCTCTGTTCCGGTCCCATAAATATCTTATGACCATCAATATGTGAATTAAAATGAACTCCTTCTTCCTTGATCTTTCTCAACTTTGCAAGGGAAAATACCTGAAATCCGCCGGAATCTGTCAGAATCGGTTTATCCCAGTTCATAAATTTATGAAGTCCTCCGAGTTTCTTCACAACTTCATCTCCCGGACGAACATGAAGATGATATGTATTAGACAACTCCACCTGCGTCTTAATCCCTCTCAGATCATCTGTAGATACTGCTCCTTTGATTGCTGCTACTGTTCCAACATTCATAAAAACCGGAGTTTCAATTACTCCGTGAACTGTTGTAAAGCGTCCTCTTTTCGCACGCCCGTCCTTCTTTAAAAGTTCATACATAAGCTTTTTTCCTCTTCTTTTCTTTTTGGTTTTCAGACTATCAAAGCCTGCCAATAGTTATGGCAGGCTATATTTATCTTTGCATTTCCTTTAATTATGTATTATAACAGGTGTTCCCGTACTAAGCATTCCGTAAAGACTTGCCGCCTGGTCTAATGGCATATTGATACATCCATGAGAACCATTCGTCTGATAACGGCTTCCTCCAAAGCTTGGATTCCATGTCGCATCGTGGAATCCGATTCCTGTCCAGGTCACACGCATCCAGTAATCTACATTTGTACGATAACTTGGCTGTCCTGTAGAAGGATTAATTTCTCCGACCAGTGTCTTATCCCTCTTCATCTCAAGAATCGAATAAACTCCTGTCGGTGTCTCTCGCTCCGGTGTAGGAAGTCCTGTAACAACGTCTGTCTCTAATTGTACAGCTCCGTTAACCACATACCACATGTGCTGAGCCGGGATATCTACTTCCAGATAAGTCGTTCCCCAATCCTGCGCGTCATGTGTAGCTGCCGTCTGTGCATAAGCAGGTTCTTTCTCGACAACCTCACCTTTCTTAATGCTGTCAACAAGCGCAGTCAGTTCTGCTGCCTCGTCAACTGACCAGCCGTAAGTACCTCCCGAAACGTCTACTGTTTTTCCTCCCGGAGTTGTAATACTTCTTGTCGTTCCAACCGTATCATAAGTCTTTCCAAATTCACGAAGCCACTCTTTCACCTTTGACTCATCAAGCGTTGCATTCATATTATCATCATATGTTACCCAGCCTGAAATCAGATCCTTGTTTACAACCACATTCTGGTTTGTCATCTTATAAGTGATGCTGGCTTTCAGATAATTGTTCATCGCATCACAGGCTTTCTGAACTTCCGGAGACTCTGAAGTGTACTTCGGCATAGCATAGCACTTCTCATCCATCATATTTAATTCACTCTTGAAGTTTGTGATCGCATCCTTCACTTTTGCCTTAAATGTATCCACATCTACTTTCGTACCATAAACTTCAGGTTCAACAACGAAACTGTTCCCATCATACTTTGGATAAGCAGACTGTGGATCTGTCTGCTCCTGATTCAGAGCCTGTACGGATTCAATCTTTGACTCCAACGCCGCTTCATCATATCCGACCTCAATTGTGACTTCAGCTGAACTTTTTGAGAAAAATGCCTGTGGCCACAAAAATGCATTCTGTTTCTTCAGTGCATCCTCTATATCTGAATTTTCCTTATATACAAGTGAAATATCCGATCCTTCGATTGCATCTGTCATATTATTCTGTTCTACAATTGTCAGTTTATAATCTGCCACCTGATTTTTAATATAATTCTCTACCGCCGCCGCATTCTTACCAGAAAAGTTCTTTCCGTTAATCTGCGTATTAATATAGAAATGACTCATAAAAAAGACTGATATTGCAAGATAAACAATAACAAGGCCAGCAATAATACCACCGATAATCATCCAGATCTTCTTGTCAATTGTCTTCTGCTTTTTCTTTCTTCTTACTTTGCGTCTTCTAACTACTTTCTTTTCAGACATTCTAATTCTCACCCTCGTCTTTTGGATTAATACTTCTTTTTGATTCAGACTTCATTATATTACGCTTTTTCCAAAATGTACACCCCAAACTTTCATGAAATACACACAAATTAAACTGATGTTAAATTGTTAATTCGAACGAAATCTTTTAGAAATACTTTTGTAATTTATTTTTGAAATTCTGTTGAATTCTACAACATTTTAACTTGCGTACACCTCTTTCTTCCTATATAATTGCACTGTACCCTCAGTTATGAAACACAACAATATGTTTCGTATCTGGGGGTATGATACGGAAAAGAATGATATATGATATACAAAAGAGCATTTTATACGCACTTTTTATATACCTTATTGATACAAACGAAAGGAGTTTTAGATATATTATGAGCGGTTCAACATTTGGTACTTTATTTCGAGTCACTACCTGGGGCGAGTCCCACGGTCCCGGAGTTGGTGTAGTTATAGATGGATGCCCTGCCGGCATCCCTTTATCTGAACAGGATATTCAACAATTTTTAGATCGCCGCAAACCGGGACAGAGTAAATATACAACGAAACGGAATGAATCTGACTCTGTCGAGATTTTGTCCGGAGTCTTTGAAGGAACTACAACCGGAACTCCTATTTCTCTTCTCGTACGGAATCAGGATCAGCGTTCCAGAGATTATGGGAATATTGCGACATCTTATCGTCCGGGACACGCAGATTACTGCTTTGATCAGAAATATGGTTTCCGTGATTACCGTGGCGGTGGACGTTCTTCCGGCCGTGAGACGATCGGCCGTGTTGCTGCCGGTGCAATTGCTTCAAAATTACTTGGCGAATTAGGGATTGTGCTGACAACTTATGCAAAATCCATCGGTCCTGTCACTGTAGATGAAGCTGATTATGATTTTACTGAGATTACAAATAACAGTTTTTATCTGCCGAATAAAGATGCTGCCAAAAAGGCTGCTGAATATGTTTCTACTCTTATGGAGCAGATGGATTCCTGCGGCGGTCTGATTGAATGCCGTGTTGACCATCTTCCAGCCGGTCTCGGTGAACCGGTCTTCGATAAACTGGACGCTTTACTTGCACAGGCAATCATGTCTATCGGAGCCGTAAAAGGTGTCGAAATCGGCGATGGCTTTCAGAGTGCCTCTTCTACCGGAAGCACAAACAATGATCCTTTCTGCATGCAACAAGGACAGGTTATGAAAACTTCGAATCATTCCGGCGGAACTTTGGGTGGCATGAGTGATGGTTCTCAATTAATCTTAAGAGCTGCGATCAAGCCAACACCTTCGATCTCTCAGATGCAGCACACTGTAACTAATTCAGGCGAAGAAATCGAACTGTCTATTCACGGACGTCATGATCCAATCATCGTACCGCGCGCAGTTGTTGTTGTGGAAGCAATGACCGCACTCACTCTTGCTGATCTGCTCTTGCGTAATGCAGTCAGCCGGATGAATCAGATAAAACAATTATATACGGAGGATAAAAATGTCTAATAAACTGATCGATATCATAGATATTACCAAATCCTATGACGAAAATGTAATTCTGGATAAATTAAATCTTTATATCCGTGAGAACGAATTTCTCACACTCCTTGGTCCTAGTGGATGTGGAAAAACAACACTATTACGTATTCTCGGTGGATTTGAGACACCGGACTCCGGTAATATTATTTTTGATGGAAAAAATATCAACAGTCTTCCGCCAAACCGTCGTCAGCTGAATACCGTATTCCAGAAATATGCCCTCTTCTCTCATATGTCCATTGCAGAAAATATTGCTTTCGGATTGAAGATCAAAGGTAAATCTAAAGGCTATATCCGCGATAAAATTCATTATGCCTTAAAACTTGTCAATCTGGAAGGATACGGGGATCGTTCTCCTGACTCCTTAAGTGGCGGTCAGCAGCAGCGAATCGCAATCGCACGTGCGATTGTAAATGAACCAAAGGTTCTTCTTCTTGATGAACCACTTGGTGCATTGGACTTAAAACTTCGCCAGGATATGCAATATGAGCTGATCCGATTAAAAAATGAACTTGGAATTACATTTGTCTATGTAACGCACGATCAGGAAGAAGCTCTTACAATGTCTGATACGATTGTCGTTATGAATCAGGGATACATCCAGCAGATCGGCACCCCGGAAGATATTTATAACGAACCGCAAAATGCATTCGTAGCTGATTTTATCGGAGACAGCAATATTATTGCTGCAACCATGCTCGAAGACAAAGTTGTCCGTATGCTCGGTGCTGTCTGGAAATGTGTAGACGTAGGATTTGGTCATAACCGTCCGGTCGATGCTGTAATTCGTCCGGAAGATATTGATCTTGTCAAGCCTGGAGAAGGTGTTATTGACGGAATTGTAACAAACTTGATCTTTAAGGGCGTTCACTACGAGATGGAAGTTCTTGCCAACAACTATGAACTTCTCGTACATAGCACAGATATGTTCCCTGTAGGAACTGAAGTCGGAATCAAAGTGGATCCTTTTGACATCCAGATTATGAAAAAACCAGAATCTGAAGATGAGGAGGCACCTGCTGTTGAAGAATAGAAAATTACTTGCCGGACCTTATCTTTTCTGGTCCGTGTCATTTATTATTATCCCACTGCTCATGATCTTTTATTATGGTCTGACAGATAAAGAAGGGACTTTTACCTGGTCTAACATTGCAATGATGGCTTCGCCTGAGAATCTGAAAGCACTCGGACTTGCACTGCTGCTTTCCCTGATCAGCACACTGATCTGCCTGGTTCTTGCATATCCTCTTGCAATGATTTTATCTGAAAAAAACATGAACCAGACAAGTCTTATCGTACTGATTTTTATTCTTCCTATGTGGATGAACTTTCTTCTGCGTACACTCGCCTGGCAGACACTGCTTGAAAAAAATGGTGTGATCAACAGCATTCTTGCATTCTTCCGTCTGCCACAGCAGTCTATCATCAATACACCGGGGGCTATTGTATTAGGTATGGTATATAACTTCCTGCCTTTTATGGTGCTTCCTATTTATAATGTATTGGCAAAGATTGATAAAGATGTCATTTACGCAGCAAGAGATCTTGGAGCCAATGAATTTCAGACATTTACACAGATCATCTTTCCTTTGAGCATTCCTGGAATTATCAGTGGTATCACTATGGTCTTCGTACCTGCGCTGACGACCTTTGTTATTTCTGACCTTCTCGGTGGAAGCAAGATTCTTCTGATTGGAAACGTGATCGAGCAAGAATTCAAACAGGGAAGCAACTGGCATACCGGTTCCGGTTTATCCCTGGTGCTGATGATCTTCATCATCGCAAGTATGGCTGTGATCGCCAAATATGATAAAAACGGGGAGGGGACAGCATTTTAATGAAAACTATAGCAAAAAAGATCTATCTGGCACTGATCTGCATTATTCTGTATGCACCGATCGTGACTTTGATGGTCCTCTCCTTTAACAATACTAAAACACGTTCCAAATGGGGCGGATTCACCGGAAAATGGTATGTGTCTCTTTTCCAAAACAAAGAGATTATGAATGCATTGTACACAACACTGATCATTGCATTGCTCTCTGCACTGATTGCAACATTGATCGGTACTTGTGCCGCACTTGGCATGCAGGCAATGAATTCAAGAATGCGTACCCTTTTTATGGGAGTTACAAACATCCCTATGCTGAATGCCGATATCGTAACAGGAGTATCCCTGATGCTTCTCTTCATTGCATTCCGCTTCACACTTGGATTCAAAACAATCCTTTTGGCACATATTACATTCAACATACCTTATGTCATCTTAAGTGTAATGCCAAAATTAAAACAGACGAACCGTAGAACTTATGAAGCTGCACTGGACCTTGGAGCTTCTCCGGCCTATGCATTCTTCAAAGTAGTACTTCCAGATATTATGCCTGGAATTTTCTCCGGTTTCCTGCTTTCCTTTACAATGTCTCTGGATGACTTTGTGATCACGCATTTCACAAAAGGTCCTGGTATTGATACACTCTCAACCAAGATTTACAGTGAAGTCCGTAAAGGAATCAAGCCTGAAATGTATGCACTTTCAACCATTATGTTTGTTACAGTGCTGTTACTTTTGATCCTGGTCAATATGTCACCTGCCGAAAAGAAAAAAGTAGTAAAAATAAAACGTTTCGGAAAAGCACAAAAATTTGGAAGATTTTTCTTCCAACGTCTGGTACCTGTTGCTATGGCTGTGCTTATTATCATCGGTGGTTTTATTTATGGAAAAAACGATGTTATCTCCTCACAAGGACAGGTAATTGTTTATAACTGGGGTGATTATATTGATCCTGATGTTATTGATATGTTTGAAGAAGAAACCGGTATTGATGTAGTATATGAAGAATTTGAGACAAACGAGATCATGTATCCAAAAATTCAGTCGGGAGCGATTGCATACGATGTCGTATGTCCATCTGATTATATGATTCAGAGAATGATTGAGAATAATCTTTTGGAAGAGATTAATTATGACAACATCCCAAATTTAAAATATATCGATCAGAAATATATGGATCTTGCCAAAGGATTTGATCCTGATAATAAATATTCTGTCCCTTATCTTTGGGGGACTGTCGGAATTCTTTATAACAAGAAAATGGTAGATGAACCAATTGACAGCTGGGGTGTTCTGTGGGATGAAAAATATAAAGATAGCATCCTTATGCAGGACAGTGTAAGAGATGCCTTTGGTGTCGCTTTAAAATACCTGGGCTATTCATTAAATTCAACAGACTTAGATGAACTTCAGGCTGCCAAAAATCTGCTGATTGAACAGAAACCTCTTGTGCAGGCATATGTTATCGACCAGGTACGTGATAAAATGATTGGAAATGAAGCAGCTCTCGGAGTAATTTATTCCGGCGAAGCACTCTACTGCCAGCAGGAGAATCCAAATCTCGATTACGTGATTCCTAAGGAAGGTTCTAATCTTTGGATTGATTCCTGGGTTATTCCAAAAAATGCAGAGAATAAGGAACATGCAGAAGAATTCATCAACTTCCTCTGTAGACCGGATATTGCAAAAATGAATTTTGAATACATCACTTACTCCATCCCTAACTCTGCCGGGCAGGCATTGATCGAGGATGATTACATGAGAAACAGCACGATTGCATTCCCTGATATTGATCAGTTGAAAAACTGTGAGACGTTTAATTTCCTCGGAGACGAAAACGAAATCATCTATAATCAACTGTGGCGGGAAATAAAATCAAAATGATCCGCCATCTATAAACGGAAGCATCCACCGCCGACAAACTCTCTTAACAGAGAGTTTGTCGGTATAAATTCACTTCCGATCCCAACAAAGTAATCAAAAAACTTAAGAAGCCTTTTTGCTTCAATAAATTCTTTTGAATCTTTATCCACCGCAAAAAGAAGCGGTTCCACATATTGCTTCAGCACTGCCAGTTCATAGATCAAAGAAGAATTAAACATCACATCCGCTTCTTCCTGAAACGGAAATATGTTTTTTTCCTCTCCTCTTCTTACTGAAGCCCACATAGAAATCGTCTTCGATGCAGAAGCGCCGCGTGTGCGGGAATCTCTTACAATCCTCCTGATCAACCTTCCGTCTGTCGTAGGGATCCGATTATGTTCATCGATGTTCAACTGAGTCAATGCGCTGATATAAATCTTAAATTTGTTCGCATCTGCCATTGTCTCTGTCAATTTTGGATTCAAACAATGGATTCCTTCTATTACAAGAATATCCTGTGAACCAAGTTTTTTCGGTTTAGATTCATACTTTCTCTTACCGCTTTTAAAGTCAAAAATGGGAAGATACACTTCCTCTCCTTTTAAAAGAGCCCTCATATCTTCATTAAATTTGGGAATGTCGATTGCTTCCAAACACTCAAAATCATAATTTCCATCTGAATCTTTCGGAGTATGTTCCCGATCGACAAAATAATTATCTACCGCAATCGGATGAGGTTTTAATCCATTCACCCTAAGCTGAATGGACAACCTATGTGAAAATGTCGTTTTTCCGGAAGATGATGGCCCTGCGATCAAAACAAACCGAACATCTTTCCGGTCTGCAATCTGTCTGGCAATCTCGCCTATTCTCCGTTCCTGATAAGCTTCCTGCACAAGCACAACTTCCCGCATATCTCCTTTTGTTACCATCTCATTAA
>ERZ857745.2050-NODE-2050-length-22983-cov-10.777477_pt1 | contig 22983 bp, 19 predicted proteins | sample MGYA00519699_ERZ857745 | MGnify/ENA primary metagenome ERZ857745 (study PRJEB31778, sample SAMEA3449357) | human gut metagenome | biome: human gut; feature: human-associated habitat; material: faeces | place: United Kingdom | collected 2010/2012 ...
TGATTTCAATTTAGAAATTAGAAATGACTTACGTCATAGAAAAAAGAATATGAATACTCTAATTGTATGTTAGCACAAGACTATAGAAAAATAAAGAGGATCATTATTAAAATTTTATAAAAAATATCAACTACAAAAAGACGTCCGGTTTCCCGAACGTCTTTTCTTTATTATGGTCTGTTTTATCAACTGATTATAATTACTGAAGTAATGATAATACACCCTGGTTAGACTGGTTAGCCTGTGCAAGCATTGCCTGACCTGCCTGTGCAAGGATGTTGTTGTTAGAGTACTTAACCATCTCTGTTGCCATATCTGTATCACGGATTGATGATTCAGCGCTTGTTGTATTTTCAACAACGTTGTCAAGGTTAGCGATTGTATGCTCGAGACGGTTCTGAGCTGCACCAAGTGCTGAACGCTGCTTAGATACTTCCTGAAGTGCTGATGCGATTGTATCGATTGCTTTTCTTGCATTATCATCATTTGATCCATTTACAAGAAGTGTATCGTTCTTTGCTGCTGTTGTTGTTGACTTACCTGTCTTTAATCCAAGTACATCTGCTGACATCTGCTTGATATCTACACTAATCTGGTTGTCCGATGTTGAATCTGCACCAACATGAAGACTAAGTGTAAGGATTCCTGATGCCTTTAATGTTACATCTGAGTTAGCTGCTGCTGATAACTTATCTTTATCTGCAACTTCACCATTATTAGTTGCCGTAAGTGTAATCTTGGTATCGGTGTTAGTTGCAGTATAATCACCACCAACCTTATCAGAGTACTTATTATTGTTAAGGGCATCCTTAATCTTTCCACCAATCTTGGCAGCATCATCACCGGCTTCTACTGTAATAGAATAAGTCTTGCTTCCAACCTTAAATGAAACGTCTGATTTACCTTCTGCTGGTGCTGTGATTTTACCGTTGAAATCAATTTCATATACCTGTTTAGCCCCTGCTGTTCCTGCTATTTTCTCAGTTGCTGCTGTATCTCCAACAGTTGCTGCTGTAGTATCATCCCCCTTTAAGAGGTATGTCTCGTTGAACTTGGTTGTTGTTGATACTCTGTCGATTTCCTTGATGAGCTGGTTAACTTCATCCTGAATGTAATTTCTATCATCTTCTGAGTTAGTTCCGTTAGCTGCCTTAACTGCAAGTTCGTTCATTCTCTGTAACATATCCTGAACTTCATTTAATGCACCTTCTGCTGTCTGCACTGCACTGATACCATCCTGTGCGTTAGAAGAAGCCTGTGTAAGTCCACGGATCTGCTTTCTCATCTTTTCAGAAATTGAAAGTCCTGCTGCATCATCGGCTGCTCTGTTAATCTTATAACCTGATGATAACTTCTCTGTTGATTTTGCCTGTTTGCTTGTTGTTACTCCTAACATTCTGTTAGAGTTCATAGCTGTTAAATTGTGCTGTACTACCATAATAATTACCTCCATGTAATTGAATTTTAAAATTATCTAAGTCAGTAACAGATGATACCGGCCAGTATCTTACTCTGTTCCACTTAAACATTATCTCCGGCGAATCCTTTTGCCGGAATAATGATGGGATTCCCAGGTTCCCATATTCATCATATGATATTATTTGCTACATTTTTTATATCGGGCACAGAATACATTTACTTAACCTTTTTTAAAATTTTTTGATAAAATTTTATAATAAAAAGACGTCCGCTTTCCCGAACGCCTTTTCTATTATGGTATGTTTTATCAACTGATTATAATTACTGAAGTAATGATAATACACCCTGGTTAGACTGGTTAGCCTGTGCAAGCATTGCCTGACCTGCCTGTGCAAGGATGTTGTTGTTAGAGTACTTAACCATCTCTGTTGCCATATCTGTATCACGGATTGATGATTCAGCGCTTGTTGTATTTTCAACAACGTTGTCAAGGTTAGCGATTGTATGCTCGAGACGGTTCTGAGCTGCACCAAGTGCTGAACGCTGCTTAGATACTTCCTGAAGTGCTGATGCGATTGTATCGATTGCTTTTCTTGCATTATCATCATTTGATCCATTTACAAGAAGTGTATCGTTCTTTGCTGCTGTTGTTGTTGACTTACCTGTCTTTAATCCAAGTACATCTGCTGACATCTGCTTGATATCTACACTAATCTGGTTGTCCGATGTTGAATCTGCACCAACATGAAGACTAAGTGTAAGGATTCCTGATGCCTTTAATGTTACATCTGAGTTAGCTGCTGCTGATAACTTATCTTTATCTGCAACTTCACCATTATTAGTTGCCGTAAGTGTAATCTTGGTATCGGTGTTAGTTGCAGTATAATCACCACCAACCTTATCAGAGTACTTATTATTGTTAAGGGCATCCTTAATCTTTCCACCAATCTTGGCAGCATCATCACCGGCTTCTACTGTAATAGAATAAGTCTTGCTTCCAACCTTAAATGAAACGTCTGATTTACCTTCTGCTGGTGCTGTGATTTTACCGTTGAAATCAATTTCATATACCTGTTTAGCCCCTGCTGTTCCTGCTATTTTCTCAGTTGCTGCTGTATCTCCAACAGTTGCTGCTGTAGTATCATCCCCCTTTAAGAGGTATGTCTCGTTGAACTTGGTTGTTGTTGATACTCTGTCGATTTCCTTGATGAGCTGGTTAACTTCATCCTGAATGTAATTTCTATCATCTTCTGAGTTAGTTCCGTTAGCTGCCTTAACTGCAAGTTCGTTCATTCTCTGTAACATATCCTGAACTTCATTTAATGCACCTTCTGCTGTCTGCACTGCACTGATACCATCCTGTGCGTTAGAAGAAGCCTGTGTAAGTCCACGGATCTGCTTTCTCATCTTTTCAGAAATTGAAAGTCCTGCTGCATCATCGGCTGCTCTGTTAATCTTATAACCTGATGATAACTTCTCTGTTGATTTTGCCTGTTTGCTTGTTGTTACTCCTAACATTCTGTTAGAGTTCATAGCTGTTAAATTGTGCTGTACTACCATAATAATTACCTCCATGTAATTGAATTTTAAAATTATCTAAGTCAGTAACAGATGACACCGGCCAATGTCTTATTCTGTTCCGCTTAAACGTTATCACCGGCGAATCCTTTTGCCGGAATAATAATGGGATTCCTGGGCATCCCACAATTATCATATGATTATGTAACTTTTTTCCGTTACATTTTTTATATCGGACACGTAGTTTAATTAATTAACCTTTTGTATATTGTTTAATAAAAAAAATTTATTCCTTTTCTTTTCCTAACAGCTTGTCCCTTTTAGCACCGAGAAAATGATTGAATCTTTCGGATTGATTGTTCCAAATCCCTCCGATTGATTTTACAAAAACTCTCTGATTGGTATATAGTTTTTTCAAGAAGTGATAACAGATTTATGATTAAAAAATGGTGTGGTGCCGGTACTTGAAGGAGATTCTCCAAGATTAATTGATGAGTGGCAGGCACTTGGCTTTTTTTTGATTACACCTCCAAAATTCTCCTTTCATAGCTCCTGTTAGTTGCTTCTAACTGCATAGTAATACTCAAAAAATTAATGTCAATTTCTTTTATATTATTGATTTTTTTTATCAGGTTTGCTATTCTGTAAACAGGTTATATATATTCATAATAAGGATGAATGTTTCTACTAGCTGCCGCAAACAGTTATCTATAATCTTTTATAGGTGAACTGTCTGTGGTTTTTTTATGTCTAAAACAACACAGGAGGTTTTTAAATGAAACATTATGACATTATTGTAATCGGTGCAGGGCCGGGCGGTATATTTGCGACTTACGAGCTGGCAAAGAAAAATCCTGACCTGTCCATCGGTGTATTTGAAGCGGGGCACCGGTTATCTGACAGGAAGTGTCCTATTGACGGTGACAAAATTCCCACCTGCATTAAGTGTAAAAGCTGTTCCATCATGAGCGGTTTTGGCGGTGCAGGTGCATTTTCTGACGGCAAATACAACATTACCAATGATTTCGGCGGAACATTGTACGAATACATAGGTAAGCAACAAGCCATAGAATTAATGAAATATGTAGATAAAATTAATATGGAACACGGAGGCGAGGGCACCAGACTTTTTTCAACTGCTGGCACACAGTTTAAGAAAATCTGTATGCAGAACAAATTAAAACTTCTTGATGCTTCTGTCCGTCACCTCGGAACAGATATAAATTATGTTGTTCTTGAAAATCTCTATAATGAATTGAAAGAAAAAGCTGATTTTCACTTTGATACACCTGTTGTATCAATAAACCGTACCGATAATGGGTATCTTATTAAAACAGTTTCCGATGAGTTTGAATGTGAGAACTGCATCGTATCTGTGGGCAGAAGCGGCAGTAAATGGATGGAAAATATATGTCATGAAATGGACATCCCTACTAAATCAAACCGTGTTGACATCGGTGTCCGTGTTGAACTTCCTGCCGTTATTTTTTCACATCTTACAGATGAATTATACGAGAGTAAAATCGTATACAGGACACAGCAGTTTGAAGATAATGTCCGTACTTTCTGTATGAATCCACACGGCATTGTTGTTAATGAGAACACCAACGGAATCGTAACCGTCAACGGCCACAGTTATGAGGGTGAGGAAATGCAGACAGAAAATACTAATTTCGCACTCCTTGTTGCGAAGCATTTTTCTGAGCCTTTCAAGGATAGCAACGGTTACGGCGAAAGTATTGCCCGCCTTTCCAATATGCTTGGCGGCGGTGTAATCGTACAGCGTTTCGGTGACCTTGTCAGAGGCCGAAGAAGCAATGAGACCCGTATAAGAGAAGGTCTTGTAACACCTACTCTTAAGGCTACACCGGGTGATTTAAGCCTTGTGCTTCCAAAGCGAATACTTGACGGAATTATCGAAATGATTTATGCCCTTGATAAAATTGCTCCCGGAACCGCCAATGATGATACATTGCTTTACGGTGTTGAGGTTAAATTCTACAATATGGAAGTTGAACTCAATGAAAATCTTGAATGTAAATATGACGGTCTGTACATAATCGGTGACGGCAGCGGTGTTACCCACTCCCTTTCACACGCCTCCGCAAGCGGTGTCTATGTAGCCAGACATATCTGTGAAAAATAAGAAGCTATCTGCCCCGGATTCACATGAATCCGGGGTGATTTAATATTATTTTGTAAGAACTTTTTTACAATATCTGTGTGCACCACACTTAGGGCATGTGAGTTTTCTCTTAGTCAGTGTATGCGCTGCCATGATATATGATTTCATATCAGGGATAAATCGTTCATGACATTCAGGACATTCAAAAGCCCCTGCTTCTCTGTCCATAATGCACGCAACTGCAATTCCTATTATCAATACAACTATACCAATTACAATAAATGTTATTCTGACACCAGTCCTCATATCAAACATTCCCGCAACCATAAATAGAGGAACGGCGGCAAGTATTGTTAATATGCCTACCATTACCGACAGAATTATTTTCTTTTTATTTTCCTGTGCTTCTTTAACTAAATTCACCATGTTTTCCTCCGCCTTCTTACGATATTGCTCTTCAGAAACCCTTTCTCCAGAGAGCAATTCATTAACTGTTATATCAAGTTCACTGCATAATGGAATCAGAAGTGATACTTCAGGAAATCCGTTTCCCCGTTCCCATTTAGAAATTATCTTATCACTTATTCCAAGTTTTTCGGAAAGAATCTTCTGGGTGTATCCCTTCCTTTTCCTTTCTTCTGCAATAAATCCACCAATCTTTATCTGGTCCATCCTCTTCCTCCTTTCATGGTCATAATATCCTTTGTGCATCATATTTCAAACCCACAATTCGTAGAATATAGTGAATTTATGCGAATTCTACGATTCGTGGAGAATTAAATATTTATTCCGTCGTATTTTCCTTTCTTGACATATAACCCGATAGCGTTGGTTTGTTCTACCCATTCAGAAATACTTGGCGTGAAAGTCAATAATCCGGCTTGTTTTTTAAAGTGTTCAGATTCGAACACTTTAAAATTAGGATTATAAATTTCCTCCCATGTTGACAAATATTCAAGAGTAGCTCTATTTCTAAGCCAATTTCTAACTACATCCGCTGCCCTTGAATTATCAGATTTGGCTGCTGCCATATCCGTTATACATATATAATCATCAATATCCGCTCTGGATATTGTGATAGGAATATTTTGTACCGTGATAACTCTATTCTTGTCCATTCCGCTCCTCCTTCTTAATCATATTCTCACTCTTAATATAGTAAGCCAACAGCCTCAAAACATAATCCGGTGCATTACGGGTTCCACGCTCCCATTCGGTAACCGTCCTGTATGGTATGTTAAAATGCTCGCAGAACTCCTTGCGGTTCATTCCTGTTGCTTCACGAATTTTCTTTATCTCAATCTGACACTCTGTTAAATTCTCCATGGATACAGTCTCCCTGTTTTACACATTGTGTATATTGTATCATATATTTTTAGATTACACAATGTGTAAATTATTAAATATAGAAATACCTCAGACCACGGCTGTCAAAACCGCAATCCGAGGTGTATATAATTACTGTAGATCTTCAAAAATCTGTTCCGGAGTAATACGGTTCTCTTTTAAAATCTCATCTACTGAATATCTGTCAATAAACTCCTTCTTTAAGCCATAATTGTAGACTTTCATATCCGTTGCGGCATAGAAAGCTGCAATCTTTTCGCCAAATCCGCCGTCAAGTATTCCATCCTCAAGGGTTACTACTTTTGTATGGTTCTTTTTGAGGTTCTCAAGCATTTCAGTGTCAATACCTGTGATGTATCTTGGATTGATAAGTGTTGGTGCCACTCCTGTCTTGTCGGCAATTAACTCTGCTAGCTTTTCACCAATCTGATAGAAATCACCAAGTGCAATAATTGCAATATCCTGTCCTGACTCTGTCACTTTATATCTGTTGATTACGCTGTAGTCTGCGTCTGCTTCTTTACCTGTTCTGATTACGCCGTTGCATGGGATTCTTATTGCCACAGGATGTTCATTCTGTTCAATACTCCATTCAAGCATGGCAAAATATTCCTCACAGCTTGTAGGTGCAAGGTACACAAGATTAGGAATATTGGACATCATAGGAATGTCATATATTCCAAGGTGGGTAACGTCATTCATGCCATATACGGAAGCTGTGTTTACAAGCAATGTTGCAGGATTATTATTGATACAAAGGTCCTGGGATATCTGGTCATAAGTTCTCTGGAAAAAGCTTGAGTGAGTTGCAAATACAGGTTTGCCGCCGTTTTTGGCAATTCCTGATGCCATTGCAACTGCATGTTCTTCGGCAATTCCCACATCAATAAACTGTTTACCGGCTTCTTTTCTCTTATCCCCGGTAAAACCTATACAGGTAGGAACTGCGGCTACAAGTACAACAACGCTTTTATCCTGCTTCATTTTTTTCAAAAGATATTCGCAGGTAAGGCTGCCATAATCCTCACCGAAATCGTCCACATTGCTTTTACCTGTTTCAACATCAAAAGGCATGCACCAGTGCCAGTTCTCCTTATTGGTCTCAGCAGGCTTATATCCTTTACCCTTTAATGTATTGATGTGGACAACAACGGGGTGGTCTATATCTTTAACCTCTTCAAAGGCTTTGATTAATGATTCAATATTATTTCCGTCAGCGACATATCTGTAATCAAGTCCCATTGCCTTAAAAAGATTACATTCACATTTTCCGTCAGAATCACGAAGCTCTTTCAGGTTCTTATACAATCCGCCATGATTTTCCGCAATTGACATATCATTATCATTGACAATGATAATAAAATTGCTGTTAAGCTCCGAAGCGAAATCCAGCCCTTCCAATGCTTCACCGCCACTTAATGAACCATCGCCGATTACCGCAATAATATTTTCATTATCTCCCTTCAAGTCCCGTCCTTTTGCAAGGCCGCAGGCAAGACTGATTGATGTGGAAGTATGTCCCACATTGAAAAAATCGTGTTCACTTTCTTCAGGATTGGTATAACCTGACACATCTGCAAAATGCTCATCATAAAAATATGCGTCTTTACGTCCTGTAAGCATTTTATGCACATAACTCTGATGAGATACGTCAAATACAAATTTATCCACAGGTGAATTGAAAACATAATGGAGTGCAATAGTTGCTTCCACGAATCCAAAATTAGGTCCGAAATGTCCGCCCTTCTTAGAGAGGCGGTTCATAAGACCTTTTCTTATCTCCTCTGCCAGTTTCTCTAGCTGTTCTTTACTAAACCCTTTGATATCTTCAGGGGATTTTACATTATCAATCAACATAAATATTTACTCCTTCTTTTTTTTATTATATAATGAAGTAATTGTAATACCTAAACCTAACTTTAGGTCAATACTTTTTTGAAAGGATTTAAAAATGTATACAATAGGACAGGTTTCGGAAATGTTTAGCATTCCAATTTCAACTTTAAGATATTATGATAAAGAGGGATTTTTCCCAAATCTTGAACGAAGCGGTAACATCAGGAAATTCAGCGATAACGAGCTTGTTTCACTTAAGCTCATAGAATGTCTGAAAAAATCGGGACTGGAAATCAAAGATATAAAACAGTTTTTTAAATTGGTGTCCGGCGGGAGCTCAACTTATGCCGAGAGAAAAGAAATATTTGAAGCCCGCAAGATAGCTGTTGAAGAAGAAATTGCAGCTCTTAAAAAGACCCTCGCCATGCTTAAATTCAAATGCTGGTACTATGAAAAAGCAATGGCTGACGGAAACGAGGACTCAATCCACGAAATGATGCCTGACAAATTTCCTCCTGAAATTCAGGCGTTATATGATAAAGCCCACGTCTAGTATTTTTTTCATATTTTTTGTTGAACGATGCACCATTTCTGGAGGGTCGTTCAAGTTCATCGACTTCGCCAGACTCGTCAGCAGAGCTGCCATCTCAGGATTTCCAAGCACTTTCATAAGCTGGGCATTCTTTTTGCGGTCCTCGTCCAAAATATGTCCATATACCTCTGTTACCATGTCTGCCTGCGCATGACCGGAATCGCCATGGACCGCCTTTATATCACCGCCACTCAGTTTTAGCTTGTATGTCACCGATGTATGACGCAGGCTGTGAAATACCACATCCGGCAATCCTTCCTTTTTAATAATCTGCTTCATCTTGGTACGAACATGGCTTGCGCCAATTGGCATACCAAAAGTCGTGGCAAGCACCAGGTTATAATCCTTATATTCATTTCCAAAGATTTCCTTTGTATGATCCTGCTCTGCTTTCAGCTCCTTCAGACATTTTCCCACATGACTAGGAATATACACTTTTCTGTTACTCGTTTCTGTTTTCGGAGTCTTCATCACGACAACTGTGGTGTTATTCCTTTTCTGCGTAGGAAAAATCGTAATAATATCTTTCCTGTCCATGAAATCCAATGCCTCAACACTTACACGCTCAATAATCTTGTTGATGACAATATAACAACTGTTTGTCTCTATTGCCTGCATTAGCATCTCTGCTGTCCATATTTCACGTTTTTTCTTATTACGTTTCGGAAGTGTTGCATCTATCGCCGGATTTTTTTCCATGATTCCCCATTTCACTGCTTGACGAAAACAGCTTCTGAGAATCTTATGTATTTCAAAGATTGTGTTTGGAGAAACATTTCCCTTGCTTTTTTGTTGTTTGCACCATTCACCGCAGGCATATTGCTCTACGTTCTATAAAATTTCTCCACAAAATGATTATTCACGGAACTTACGTCTGTTTTTCCGATAACCGGTAAAATGTAATTATTAATGAGTCCCATGTTAGCGCTGTATGTTGTAACCGCCCAAAAGCAGCTTGCCATGGACACCGGATATGATCCGCGCACTATCCGCCGCGTTGAGCTGGGCGAATGCTGTCCGTCCGCAGAATTCATGTTTGAGATGTCCGACTATTTTGGAGTCCCGATTGAAGAAATATTTGCACTTGATAAATCTACAAAATCAGTATAGAGAGGAAAATAAAAATGAGCGATGCAGAGGTCAAAGATTTAAACCAGATAAGTAAGAAGGATATCTACTACACTCCATCCGGCAAATATATCCAGTTCATCCATGATCATTCGGAAAAAACATTTGATGCGTGGGAACTCCTACCGGACGGAAGTCATTGGCTGCTCGAGAGCCAGAGCACTACTATTGAGACATTTGATGAATTTAAAGAAAAAATTTTAGGTAAAAACTAACATTAATCGTTATTCTTTGCTTATTCTAAATAAACGTTTTTGCATTCCCACAATCAATATAAGATGGGGACACGGTAGACACAACGTAATCTGTTCGTACAATACACTTTAATGACCAAAATATGCCTCGTGGCGCTGCCGTACAAACAAAGAAACAGAGCAAATCGTTTTTTTCGATTTGCTCTGTTTCTTTAACTATCTCTGATTTTTTTGCATTTCTTCCATTTTCTCACAAAATTCATCCTGAGATATTTGATCCATCACATATTGTTGAAATAATATGCCGGTCTTAGAGATATCCTTCATTGGATTGGAAGAAAACGGACGTGACTTCAATTCAACATGATTCACATAATCCTGAAAGACCTGAAATCCTGGGATATCCAATTTTTCTTCACGAATCACATCAAGTCTGGCCGGAAGACATTTCATGCATTCTGCATAAGCAATATTTCCTTCTCTGCTTGCGGCATATTTCAGGAATTTTATTGCCGCTTTCTCATGCTCAGATGCCTTGTTTAACACATACTGCCATGTAGCGATGTTGGTAGCATTCTTTCGAAATCCCGGTAATGGTGCCACCTGGATTTTTTCCATTCTGTAAGCTCCGGCACATTCAAAAGTGTTTATGGCTCCGCTATACATAAAAATACTGCCGTATTTTCCATCCAAAAATTTCTGTTCCATTTGTTCATACCGGTCTGTGATCTGTGAAATCGGAACTTCTCCGTTTGCTGTCAGATCGTGAAGAAAGCTGAGTGCTTCTCTCGTGTTTTTATTCTCCCAGTCGTAATAGTCTCCTCCGAAGAGATTTACAAATTCCGAAAGTTCATTGTACACATAAGACTGATCCCATGCTCCTCCATATCCGTAGACATCGTTGCCCAGGTTTTCTTTCAAAAAGGCAGCAAAATCTTCCTGCGTCCGGATCTCCCGGTCTCCTGTGACTTCCCGGTTTACCCAGAATACCATAATATCCATAAGGTAGGGGACAGAATAAACTTTACCATCTTTCATCGTTACATTCTGCATATAACTTTCCGGATAACTGGATAACAGTTCTTTCGTCATCACCGTATCGTTCAATGGTTTCAGATAATCTTTGTATTTAAATTCACTGATCATCTCATCATTGACAGAGAAGATATCGATTGAAGAATCTCCGGCTTCCAGAATCGTGGAGATTTTAGCCTGCCGCACATCTGCATCTGCAGGGCAGGCTATCGTCTCTATCTCAAGATTCAGTTCTTTTTCTGCATTTTCTATAAATTTTCTGAATCCGGGAGATTCTGCATCTACGTGCATGATGGTTAATTTTTCTTTCTGCAAATCCGTATCCTCTGTATGGACTCCATCCTGTCGATCCCTGCATCCGGACATCAGCAACAAAAATCCAATAAAAGCACCTAATACATACTTCTTCAAGTTCTGCTCCTATCTAGGCCAGCGTTCTTCTTTTCCAGGAAGTTCCGGGAAGCTGTTATGTGGTTCTGCCTGATACCAGTATGCCACACTTGCCACATCATCCTGTCTCTCAAATAATCCTCTGTAGCCCACACCGATCTGCTGGATCGTCACTTTCAGATCCTCGTCAAAACAGATCGGATCCTGGATATGCCAGCGGTAAAAACCTCTCATCGGCATAACATCGTCATTGTGATAGAAATTGTGAATCAACTCATCGTGAGAAGAATAATATGGATATCCCAGATAAGGTGTACAATAATTCTGTTCCACGGTCTTACCATCTACCTGCTTAGCAAAGCTCCATGAACCACCGAAATAATCTTCTGTTCCTGTTCCGCAGATGGTAGGATATTCTTCATCTCCGTCGATATAGAACTTAACCTCACCTTCACCCCACCAGTAACGCTCCAGTGTTGTCAGTGCCATATAAGTACCTACATAGTGACCTTTTCCTTTGACATTATCAAGGATTACATAATCTTTCTGCAACTGAGTGATCTTTTCTCTTCTCCACTGTGCATGGAAGTAAGCGATATCCTCCGGCAGTCCCTCATCATACAGGCAATAATCCACCTGGTAGAAGAATGCTGGAATTGAATTGACATGCTGGTTTTCCAGAGTGATTCTTGCTTTTTTTCTGAAAGGCATCTGGAAATAACAGTTCAATCCTCTGCTTGGCACTACTGCGATCGGCATAGAATTTATATTGCATTCTCTACCAAACCCACAGCAGAAAAAGTCTCCCAGCGGACTTTCTACAGACGGTTCGTCTTCATCATCCCAGTACATACGAAGAACCAGATCTCTCAGTACAAAGCAATCTGCGTCTGTGGTTTTCGCATCCACTGTGATCCAGATATGATTGATTGCGCCAGGTCCCTCGATTTCTGCCAGTGTCACTGTCTGACCACTTGCGATGTCATTAAGACACGGGCTTCCCTTTCTGGATGGTCCAAGATCACTGGCTGCCATACCTCCCTTTCCTTTTTCTCCTCTTGGATTTTCTGCATTGATTGCACGGCTTTTTCTATGTTTTGCTAATGCTAGATTACTTAAAGTTCCACCAAATTCGTTATACATTGTTACATCCTCCTTCTGGTTGGCAAATTATATCAGGTTTTGTATTACTGTTCACTTCATTCACAAGAACTCGTTTCACAGGTTAATACTCCTATGAACAATTACCAATTAAGCTTTTACTCCTCCTGCCATTATACCATCCATAATCTGTTTTTCAAAGACTGCTACGAAAATAATAATCGGTAACAGGATGATCCAACCCATGGCACTTACCAGATCCCACGGAACACCATACATGTTATCTCTCAGTGGCAGCTGTACAATTGCAACAGACAGCACCTGGATATTATTTGAGTAATACAATGGAGTAAAGAAGTTATTCAAACAGGTGATAAAGTTAATGATACAAACTGTAGCGATTGCAGGTTTCATCAGCGGTAAGACCACTTTGAATAATCTCTGGACAAAATTCGCTCCGTCGATGGTTGCTGCTTCTTCCAGGGAAATCGGAATCTCTGATACAAAGTTCTTTAAGATCAATACAGTAAATGGAATGACTGCACTGATATAAAGAATGATCAGACCCGGATAAGTGTCATACAGTCCTACTGCTCTCATGAAATCATACAACGGTCTTGCTGTTACAACTTCCGGAATCAACATTGTTGCAATAATGAACGCGAAGGCAATGCTGATCCCCTTTGTTCTGAATCTTGAAAATCCATATGCCGCCATGGCACAAATAACAGTACTTACCACAATTGTGACACCTACGATCAGAACTGTGTTTCCGATTTTTTCCAAAAGTCCCACGTTCTCTATCAGGAATTTGTAGCTTTCCAGTGTCGGGTGATCCGGAATATAGTCGATTGGCATCTTGAACAATTCACCTGGCGGTGTGATCGATGATACGAAAATCCACAGAACCGGAAATAAGATCAAAAAGGAAACGATTGCAAATAACAGCCATTTGCCTACTGCAGTAATGGCTTTATATACTTTATATTTATTAGTATCCTGCATGTCAATACCTCCTAATCTGCCAGTTTACTCATGAATTTGATGTTGATAAAGCTAAAGACCGCCATTACAATGAACAACATAACTGCCAGTGTAGATGCATACCCCACATTTAGATTGGTAAATGCTTCTGTGGTAATTCTATATGCGATCAGGGATGTATCCTCACCAGGACCACCGGAAGTCATAGCATATACCAAGTCGAAAGTTGTCAGTCTCCAAAGTGTAAACGGAATACATAAAGTGATAATATTTTTCAGGATCAACGGTAATGTGATACGGAAAAAGCTCTGCACTCCGTTTGCCCCATCCACCTTTGCAGCTTCGTAGATATCACCGGAAATAAACTGAAGTCCTGACAATACCAGGATTGCAAAGAACGGAAGGTCTTTCCACAGGTCCATGGCGATAACCGCTGCTCTGGCGGAACCGGTGTTGATCATCCAGTCATACTGAAAATTTGGTACAAACCGTCTTATAAAATCGTTCACCAGACCGTAATCGTTGTTGAATCCCCATTTTGCTGCCATACCGATAACAACAGCCGGCATAGCCCACGGGATCAGTACGATGGTTCTTAAGAATCTTCTGCCCTTAAATTTCATATTCAGGATCAAAGCCAGGATCACACCTAAAACCACATGGAATACCATGGAAACAACCACAAATTCCACGGTAAAGGATATGGATGTCTGCACTTTGGGATCTTTAAACACATTAACGTAGTTTGCCAGTCCGACAAATTTGTTGACTCCTGATAAAACCTTTACGTCAAATAAACTATTTTTCAAAGTTACTATAATCGGATATAAAGTAGTAAAACCACGGATAATCACAACCGGAAGAATTAAAATCCATGGAATCCATTTCATCGATTTTTTACTGATTGTCACTCTTTTCTCCTCCTGTCATCTTAGGAAAACGCACCATAAATTGCTATGATGCGTTCCCTTTTACCAAGCAGATTTTTTCAATCCGCATTCATTGCCTATTGCCAACTGTTTTGTTATTCATCAGTTATTTCTATCATTGTTCAGCTATATTACTTGCTGTATTTTTCAACCAGGCCCTGAGCTTTCTCACAGAACTCATCTACAGAGATCTCATCTTTCATACATGACTGGAAAATAGTTCCCATATCTGTGATAAATTCCATTGTCTGAGGAAGCATCGGACGTCCGTTAACGTTGCACTCAGAAGCATAGCGGGAATACATTTCTTTTGCAGGATCTGTATCCGGAACAACTTTTTCTGCTATATCTGCTCTTGCAGGATATCTCTCGAATGCTTTGTAGGATGCTTCCATTCCGCCTTCTTCTGTCATGTACTTAAGGAATTTGATGGCTGCTTCTTTGTGCTTGGAAGCGGAATTCAGAACATAATTCCAGGAATCTGTAAAGATTGCTCTCTCTCCTTTACCGCTGAAGTCAGGAACCATAGCCATATGGATCTTGTCATCTCCCAGCATACCGGCTTTCTTGTAATCAGTTCCAAGTCCCCACATGAAAAAGCTTCCATATTTTCCATCATTGATCTTCGGGTTCATCTGCTCATATTTGTCTGCGATCTGATCGATCGGTGTCTGGTTATTATCCACCATATCTTTCATGAACTGAATGGCTTCTTTGTTTTCAGCCTTTGTCCAGTCAAAATAATCTCCACCGAACATATTTACAAACTGTGCAATCTCATTGTATGCATAGGTTTTTTCCCAGGATCCGCCGTATCCATATCTTCCGTCACCAGAAGCTGCTTTCATATATTTCATGAAGTCTTCTTTTGTATCGATCTCTGTAATTCCGACTTCATCCATGATTTTCTGATTTACCCAGAAAGCCAGGTATCCGGTATATCCCGGAACACCGACAATGTTACCGTCTTTATCTGTGATCATATTCTTCAGATAACCCTGTGCAAACTGACTACGGACATCTTCTGTCATAACTGTGTCGTTCAGGCCTTCCAGCCAGCCTGAGTTTTTGAATGACGCACTCATCTCATCATTGATTTCGATAATATCAATAGAAGCATCTCCTGTAGATAAGACTGTCGTAACTTTCTGCTGACGAGTATCGGAATCTGTCGGAGCTGCGATTACATTGATGTTCAGTCCTGTGGCATCCTCTACATTTTTCAGCCATTCATCAAAGTCAGGATCTGTTGTCATGACGCTGTACAAAGTCAGATCATAATCTTTGGATTTTCCTGTACTTTCTCCTTTGGAGCTGCCACATCCTGCCAACATTCCCACTGTCATAACGCCTGCCAGTAACACGCTCACTAATTTCTTTTTCATTTAATTACCTCCTGTTTGTTTGTCGCCTTACACCTATTTCTTTGATGAGTTAAGGATATCAAAAAGTCTGTTTTCTCAAAATACAATATTTTTCGATTCGTTTATATTATTTTTATCCTTGTTAAAAGCATTTTTTTAATCTATAATAAGAATAGAAATTGATCATATATAATAGTGTTCTGGCATGAGCATGCCGAAATACAAACGATCACATGCAAGATTTCATTGACGAAAGCGTTTTTGATAGATTTTGCCCGGATACAATACAAGGAGATTTTATGAAACATTCAAAAAAAGGGTCCAGAGGTCCACGATTATACTTTTCCCATTTTCAAAACAGGATTTTATGTGCGTTTTTGCTGTGCACATTGATTCCTATTTTCATCATAGGCGGAATTTCCTATGCTGTTTCTTATAACATTGCTAAAGATAAGATTCTGAATGCATCTATTTCCGCTGATGCACAGCTGCATACACAGTTTGATAACCGCTTGCAGCAAGTGGAAAATATAGCCGATACGCTTCAATATAATATGTACAACCTGATGCAGGCAGATGCACCCATGGACACTCTGGCTATGTTTTCCGAGATTCGGAGCAATCTGTCCATGTTTAAGACATCCTTTGATCTGGCCTATATCAATATATTTCTTCCGGACGAGCATATGGCATCCAGCGAAAGCTTATACTTTTTCCCTGTGTCTAAGCTTTCTGACTTTCAGATTCCAAAAGAAGTTCTGGAAAATCCGGGAACATCCTCTGTCTGGTTTTATCAGGATCTGCTGTCTGTTCCGTTTCTTGTGAATAACAGCTACCATATTACGAATTCTGTTTCCTGTTGCAGAGTTTTAAAACATCCGGGTACAGACAGCATAAAGTATGCTTATATAATTTATCTGGACGCATCTGAATTTTCCTCCATTCTACAGGAAATTTTCCAGGATAATCAGATCACCAGCTATATCCTTACAGACAACGGAAAAATCGTTGCCAGCAACAATCCTTCTTTGCTTTCTGCGTCTCTTGACGAAGAAAAACTGGATTTCTTATACAACAAGGGAGATTCTCTAAAAAAGAGAGCTCACACTAATTATCACACTACTACTTTACGAAACGGCTGGCTACAGGTGACAGAGATACCGGATTCTTATATCATGCAAAACACGCATATACTGATCAAAAGTATCCTCCTGACAATCCTGATCTCTCTTCCGCTGACGATTCTGGTTGTGGTTCTGATCTCGAAGAATCTTACCAGACGAATCAAGACACTATCCAGGGCTATGGAAACACTACAATTAGATGCATCCGACACCAACATGAAGGCACTGGTACCACAGGATCGTGCACCTGAAACCTTCGATGAGATTGATAAACTGGGGATAACCTTTGAAAAAATGCAGCATTCCCTGAATGACAATCTGCAGTCTATTCTGGAACTGTCACTGACGGAAGAACGGCTAAAATACCAGCTTCTCCAATCCCAGATCAATCCACATTTTCTTTATAATATTCTGGGATCCATCCAGACCTGTCAGTCCCTTGGAAAGCTGGATATTGCCAATCAGATGCTGACGAATCTTACACGTTTTTACCGCATGACACTCAGAAAGTCGGAAGACCTGATCTCCATCCGGGACGAACTGACCATCGCACAGCTTTATCTGGAAATGGAAAAATTATGCCATAATGATAATCTTACCTGGGAGATCAATATGGAAGACGGCATTGACAACTTCCTGATCTGCAAATTCACACTGCAGCCATTTCTGGAAAACAGTATTTTGCATGGTCTCTCTCAGAAAACGCCGGAGGTTCATATCTCCATTGATCTTTCCTACGGAGATGATACGGTTATTATTGTGATCACAGATAACGGAATCGGAATGGCAAAAGAACAGCTTTTAGAATTGCAGAAAACATTGGATGAAAAAATTGTTAATTATGAAAAACACTTTGGTATTGGAAATGTAAACAAACGAATCTCCAATCCTTATTTTGGAAATGGTAGGATATCTGTAGAAAGTTGTCTGTATGAAGGCACTTCCATTACCATTGAATTTGATCAGATGGAGAAATATGATGAAGAATGTAATGATTGTAGATGACAACTGCCTCACCGCAGAAGGCATCGAAAAAAATATTGACTGGAGTGCTCTGGATGCCACTGTGATCGCCGTAGAATATAACAGTCTTTCCGCTCTGGACATCCTGAAAGACACCCATGTAGATCTGATCATCTCGGATATTGAGATGCCGGATCTGGATGGGATCTCCATGAGTCAGAAAGCTCTGGAGATCCAGCCTTTCATAAAAGTTATTCTTGTAAGTGCCTATGACAAGTTCGAATATGCCAAACGGGCGATCCGCCTTTGTGTATATGACTATATCGAGAAACCCTTGGATTATCATTATCTTACGGAAAAAATCAAAAATGCTTTTACGGATATCGACCGTACACAAAAAAATACGGAGTTGGTAAAAGCAAGCCGGCCTGTTATGACAGAAAAATTCTTTCATGATCTGCTCCATTATCCCGGTGTGGATCCGGCCACTCATCTGAGCCAGTATCTGAAATATCTGGATCTGAGATCAGACTATGACTTTTTTGACGTATTGATCCTGGAAACAGAACCAGATCCTGCCAAATCCGAACTGGACTTTACCCAATACCAGATCCAGCTTCTGAATATCCTGAATCTGGTAAAAGAAGAAATGGAGATTTTTGACAATGTTTTTTATTTAAAAGAATTCAGCGGAATCGTCTGCATCATCGGCCAGAACTCAAAACATCCCCAGCATTTTCTTCAAGTCATACACAAAGTAGCCTCCACTATTGTCGAGTCCTGCAAAAACAATGTACTTTCTCTGAACATCGGAATCGGAAGTCTTGCTGACAGCATCTGGAAGCTCCCGGTGTCCTTTGCCAGTGCTTCCCACTCGCTGAAATACCTATTTTTCTTCCCACACAAAAATATTTTCGATGCGAGAGAAGCACTTGGTAAAGAATTAAATCTTTTGTCCTTTTCCGAAAATACCGACGAAGAACTGATACGTCTTATCTGTTCCAAAGACATGACTGCTATCGAAGAATGGATTACCTGCTATTTTCAGAATCTGTTAGGACAGGTTCAGGACAAAAATCTGGTTTTCATCCGAATCTACTCCCTTTTGGGACGAATTCTGAAATTCTTATACGAGATGAACCTGGATACCGGAGATTTGGAGAGGGAAATCATCCAGGTCTATACCCGGTTTGATTCCTTCCGCACCTACGAACAATTTGTAAAATGGCTGACGCAGTTATGTGCCTCCGTATGCGAAAAGATGGATTCATCCTTACAGAACTATCACAATCAGATATATACCATGGCTCTTGGATATATCCGGGAAAACTTTGAAACCAACACCCTGTGCCTGAATGATATCGCACGACATGCCAACATCAGCCCTGCATATCTGAGTTCTCTGTTCAAAAAGGTATCCGGGCAAAGCATCAGTGATACCATCACTGCGCTTCGCATCGAAAGTGCCTGTCATTATCTGGAATCCACCAGTCTTTCGTTAAAAGAGATCAGCACAAAGTGTGGTTATACGAATCAATATTATTTCAGCAACAGTTTTAAGAAGAAACTGGGGATGTCCCCTTCTGCTTATCGGGAAGCGAGAGGCACGCAGGGGCAGTGATTTCGTGCAGGCACGGACTTGGGCTCCTTGCTCGCGTAAAATACAATAGCCGGGCAGCTCCTGCTCGACTATATTTTCTTACTTTATACAATCCTACCGGAAAATCATCTGCGCAAAATCCGTAAAGCACGGTCTCCACACATTCCAGTCATGTCCGCCCGGATAGATTTTCCTGATTTCATGGACACCTTTCTCCTGGATGATTGCATCCTCTTCCAGAAATCTGGAACGGAAACAGTCATTATCTCCGATGCACCGGAAAAAGGTATGAAAATAGTTATTAAAGTCCGGATCGTCCATCGCCTTCAGATGGGTCTGCTCATAAGGTTTTCTTCCGACCGCCAAACTGATATTTTTTCTCTGCCATCGGAATAATTTCCTCTACCAGCATACGTTCCAGCAAAACATGGTTTAATCGTTCTTCTGAGCCGACCTTTTCCTGTACCATGCCGTCACTCATCACAAGTGTAAAAGGTTTTATTTTTCCCATTTCGATCAGGTTATCCAGTATGATATTGGCTTTTCCGGTTGTTGTCCAGGAAATCTCACTCTCACCGAATCCATGCTGCATTTACCAGCGGAAAGCATGCGTTATTAGCAAAGTTAGAATCGACACAAGCCAAAATCAAAAATTTATTGGAAATCCACGAAAAAACAGGAGATGAACTTCTTCTTGCAGTTGACTATCCTGCAAAAAAATCAAGGATCTGACAACAGATATTGAAGAAACTCATCCTGTCGGTCGCCTTTTTGATCTTGATGTGATTGATATAAATGGTCAGAAGTTATCCCGTCCTTCTTTCCGAAAATGTATTATCTGTGGGTGTCAGGCTCAGGAATGTGCTCGTACACGGAAGCATAGTGTGAACGAAATGCAATCGAAAATTGAAGAGATGCTAATGGAATTTGATTGTCAAAAAAACGGATAGTGCACCGTCGTTCCAACTTTAAAATGTATATACATGTGTATATCAATATTAATACATATATATACTTAGAATCTCACAAAAAAGCCTCACAGCACTAATGCTTGTGGGGCTTTTTTATTATTAGCAGTCCGTACGGGAATCGAACCCGTGTTTCCGCCGTGAGAGGGCGGCGTCTTAACCGCTTGACCAACGAACCGTTCGTTATATTATCATGGTCAAGAGGATATTGCAAGTATTTTTTATAACTTTTATCTGTAAAATCCTATACAAAATGAGAACATTACAGTTGATCATAGTGATAGAAATATATGGACACAATATGTCCCAAATTTTCCACATGATATGTGGTGAAATGGTACTATTATACAATTATATCAAATTTGTCCAATTGTTATAATTGATAAATGTGGATGGAAGTTCCACCATTCACATTTGTCAATTTCAGAAGCTCCTTTAAATAGTTTTAAAGGAAGGAAACAGCCGGTCAATTATTGGCCGGCTGCTTTTCTGGTTGCATCTTTATCATTTAAAAATAAAATATACATATGTATTAATTTTGATATACATATGTATATACATAAATTAACAAATAACAGAACGTTAAAGCAGTCGATTAGTGGCAACCGGCTGCTTTAATGATTTTTTAGTATGATGTCTTTTATAGTTACAATAATTTTTTGTATGAAACAATTATAAATAAAGTAACTATCTCTTAGTATATCACTTTAAATAGGAAAAACAAATAATTTTATTTAAAATAAATACCAGCCGGTTGCAAACGGCTGGCTTTTGGGAAGTTTAGTTTTTGAAAAAATATTTAAAAAAAAGGGATAGTGAGTGCTATTTCGTTCCCACTCACATTTTTATAATAACATTAGTAAAGAAAATGTGCAAGATTACATTAGCCGACTGTTTTCATAAATGATTCCTCTCTTTCTGAATCTTATTATATACGTTTGAGATGCGTGCTTTCTGCTCCGTAATTATTGTAGATTGTTCCTCGTCAGATAAATTGTCGATACCAGATAAATCCTCGTATGGAGAATCAAGACCAGCTTCGTATTTATCTAAAAGCTCATCTTTACTTGGAAATGGCTCAAAAAGATATTTATTTGCTTTTTTCTTTGCACTGAATAAATGCTTTCAATGTTATTAATAATGTCTTCAGCATCATGTTCAAAAAATTCTCTTGTTGTAATCATGTTGACCCTCTCCTTTACATTTTTATTATGAAATAATTATATCATAACTGTATCATTATAATTGCCGCATATTTGCGTTAATTATAATGACCAAAAATAACGACTATTAATGTTATTGAAAAAAAAAAAATTATCATGTATAATACAAGCATAGAAAACTAAGAAAAAAACATTGAAAAGAAAAAATATGAATGTGAACAATGTGGCTATATTTATGAACCAGCAGTAGGCAATCTAAACATAGATATCGCTCCCAAAATTACATTTGAGGATATTCCAGAGCACTGGGTATGCCCAATCTATGGATTTGAAAAGATGTTTTTGTTCCTTTAGAAGAGTAAGCAGAAAATTTAGATGTGAAACTGACAGACACAAAAAGAATCCAAGAGAAAATAAAAAAGAAATGGAGACCAGATTATGACTTATGATTTAAATATTACTTTTGATGACAATTTAATAACAGGAAATAAAACAATTGATACACAGCATAAAGAATTGATTGAACGTATCCAGAACTTTGTAACTGCATGTCAAAATGGCGACAGCAAGCTAAAAGCAATCAAAATGCTGGATTATCTGGATGAGTATACTAACTTTCATTTCAAAGAAGAGGAAAAGCTTCAGGAAAATGCTGGTTATCCAGAGTATGAAAAACATCACGAAAAACATGAAGAGTTTAAAAAGACAATTCAGGAACTGCAAGAATACCTTCAGGATTATGAAGGACCAACAGAACAGTTTAGTGAACTTGTACAGAAAAATGTAATCGATTGGCTATTTGGACACATTAAAACATATGACCGCTCTGTGGCAGAATTTATCTTTATGAGAGAGAATCCAGACCGATACTAAAATAAAACAAGGACGTATCGAAGGTAAGGGAAGATAAAGCCAGATAAATGTGAGGACGTGGGAGAGATCCTGCGTCCTTTTTTAGTACGTAATAGTATCAATCTTGTATTTCTCTTTATTAAGACTCTCAGAAATTTCATATATGACACAAAGAACCACCAAGGCAGAAAGGTGGTTCTTATATTTTGCAGTGAATGAATCAATTATTTTGTGATTATATCACAGAAAATAATTTACCTTTTGCTTATAATGTAGCTACAAATTAAGTAAGGAGGTAGCAAGAGAACTAGGACCTAAAGGTATTCGTGTTAATGCTGTTGCACCTGGGAT
>ERZ857745.2055-NODE-2055-length-22970-cov-26.722278_pt1 | contig 22970 bp, 17 predicted proteins | sample MGYA00519699_ERZ857745 | MGnify/ENA primary metagenome ERZ857745 (study PRJEB31778, sample SAMEA3449357) | human gut metagenome | biome: human gut; feature: human-associated habitat; material: faeces | place: United Kingdom | collected 2010/2012 ...
GTCCTTAAAAATGGAGACTTTTTCAGTGCCCTCCCTGGGCTAGGAGCTTTTGGGCTTTCAGCCCGACCTTGCTGCCATTATCTGGACTTATGACACACCTTCTTCTTGGTTTATATCATCATCTTCTCGGCAACTTCTTGATAGCATGTGGCATGAATGCCCTACCGGTAGCCTTACCGAAGCTAGGAGCAACGGAATCGGTTGCAGCAGAACGGGTCTTCTTACGGGCTCCACTCGGATCGTAACGCTCCAAATCGATTTGCATCACATCACCCTTAGCCTTACCTGTTCCTATCATATAACCATAGAACGTATCGAACATCTTTCCATCTTCCTGTCCCAGATGGAAACCATACTGCTTAGCACCTGCATCCATCACATAGGTAGCACCAGAATTATAGCGGATATAAATATCACCATTCTTATCGATGTACCAGGTAAACTTCAGAGTCTGGGATTCATTGCTTCCATCATCGGCATAATCCACTTCTACACCATTACCACTGAGCGAGTTAACCTTATCACCCGCCTGATAGAACGTCATCTCGGCATTGAAACTGTAGTTGTTGCGAGACTGGCCGTCCTCAGCAAGTTCTGAGAGCATCACAGAGCCTCTCCAGTCGCCTGTAAGAGTCTGAGTCTCCAACAGCAGGTCATCATCCTGAGAGCCGTTAGAACCGTTGTTCCAGTCGCCCTGGTTCCATCCCCAGCCACCATGATTATAGTCATCATACCAGTAATAATCATCATGCCAGTAATAATCATCATCACATGAGGTAAATGAGAAAGATGCTGCAGCTATCGCCATCCACATCCATATCCGATTAAACTTTTTCATATCCTGTTTCCTTTCTTCAAACTAAATTTCTTATTGCCTTACTTCACTACAAAACGGCGAACAGGCTTCTGATTATCATCTGCCACCTTAACATACTCTACAGAATCCTTAGCTCCACGAGAAACAATCTGGGTGTTCTCCAAGCCCGAATGCTGCTTGCTGTAACCCCAGCCGTCATCGTAGCCCCAGTCATAATCATCGCGCCAGTTGTAAGAATAGCGATAAAGCTCGAAATAAGCACGGTTGCCGTTATCAGCCTCTACATATCCAGAGAACTTGCTGTCGCCCAGAGCATAGTCGTAAATTACAACATCACTACCCTCATCAAGAAGAGTGATATAGATGTTTCTGTTGCGTACTGTCCAGGTAATACGGTTTGCTATATAATTGTTGCCATGCCAGTAACTTCTATCAAAGTAATCGATCCAATAGCCTGTACCGGAATAGAAACCATCATTCTGGTCGAAGCGGATTACCGAGTAGAGGGCCTTCTGATTACCATATTCTACCAACATATTACCCTTCCATGTACCATCGAGGGTGTATGCAATATCAGAATCATCATCACATGAGGTGAATGAGATACTCATCAAAGCTATGAAAGCCATTGTGAGAAGAGTAGTAAACTTTTTCATATCAATTTATCAGTTAAGTTATTTATATTCTTATATCTTCTATACTTTTGAGTTCTCGAAGAACAGCATTCTTTCTTGAACTCGATGCAAAGGTAGTGGATTTTTCGGCTGCATCAAAGGGGAAAAGGATACAAACTGAGGGGGAAATCCCTATTCTTTCAAAAACAACCGCCTTTTTTGATGGTATTTCTTTCGGTTTTGATGATATTTCTTTCTCTGTATCAAAGATTTAACACCTTCTTAACACATTGTATCGATATTTTTCGTATCTTTGCATCATAAATAAGTAATTATTCAAAGAACATGCTTTTAGCACAAAGCAAATTCTAAGAATGCGCTCAAAAAATGAGTTTCAACAGTTTATTAATTATACGTTAAACCTTTAAAATTATTAAGTTATGAACAAATTTTTACGCTATTCATTATCATTGGTTCTGGCGTTCGTAGCTAGCGTTACGTTTGCAGGAACAACTCCTTACAAAGTATTGACTTTCCCTGATGAAGGTACTGAAGGCAAGGAAATAAATGGTTATGACAAAACCTGGAAGGCTACAATTGGAGAAGATGTCTGGACTATTGAGAATTTCAATACATACCAGTGGCAGGGTTGGAAATACATCAGATGCGGAAGAAAGAAAGTAGCATCTATAGCTTCCATCACTTCACCTGCTATTGATCAGCCAATCAGCAATATTGTCCTGACCATCGACAAAATTACTAAAGATAAAATCAATTCTATCAAGTTGCAGGTAGCAACTGATGCAGATTGCAAGAATGTAACTGAAGAAATCTCTGCCAAGATTGAAGATGGAGACTTAATCTTCAAGCCAACTAAGTCTGCTGCAAACAATTACTATAAGTTTATCTTTGACTGCCAGGCTGGAACAAGTAATGGTTTGATTCAGGTTTCTAAGATTGCATACTATAAGGTAGGCGATACTCCTGAAATCGTAGACATCACAAACACAGCAGAAACTGCTTATACCATTGCTAAGGCTAAGGAACTGATTGATGCAGGTAAAGGCTTGAGCGAAAGTGTATATGTTAAGGGTATTGTATCTCAGGCTAGTGAAAGCTTAAATGATACATACGGCAGCCTTTCTTACTACATTTCTGACGATGGTAAAACAGAAAATGAATTGCAGGTTTACGGTGGTCTTTCTTTCAAGGGTGAGAAATTCACTTCTGTAGATGACATCAAGGTGGGCGACGTAGTTGTTGTTTATGGTAAGCTTAAGAAGTTTAAAACTACTTATGAGCTTGATTTAAACAACATTCTCATCTCTCTGAATGGCACAACTACCGGCATCACTAACATAACAACAGATGAAGCTGCAAAGAACGCTCCTGTTTACAACCTCGCAGGCCAGAAGGTAACCAAGGCTTACAAGGGTGTAGTCATCAAGAACGGAAAGAAGATGATTCAGAAGTAATCAAATTCAAAACAACATATCCCTACTGCTCCTCCGATATTCATTTATCGGGGGAGTTTTTTTGTCAGGCATAACATAAGAAGGAACCACAAGCAAATCAACCAAATATTACCCCTATAACATGAAAAGTGGAATAATTTAATGCAATAACATAAAAAAACACACCTGATAAATACGTATTCTCAATAATTTTCACTACCTTTGTTGCGATTAATAAACGTATACGAATAAAAAATGATGAAAAGAAAATTATATATCACCTTATTAGGACTGCTCTCTACCATCATGACAGCAGCTGTACCCTACTGCGATGTGAGAAAATTCTCTATCACAGACGGACTCGCTGCCAATACCATCTCTGACCTCAAACAAGGTAAAGACAACCTCATGTGGTTCAGTACATGGAACGGACTGTCGTTCTATGACGGCTACAAGTTTCATACTTTCAGAGACAACCCCGATGATATAGACGTACTGTCAACCAACCGTATACTGAAAATAGAACCATCCTATAGTAACAACGTGTGGTGTATCACATACGACCGCAAGCTCTACGTATACGATACCCACTTCTGCCGGTTCTTTGCTGTAGGACAGAAATTCAACGAAGAGTTCAACATCGACCTGCGCGTGAGCCAGGTATACCCAATGAAAAACGGAGCTACATGGATTACTTCAGAAGATGGAAAATACATCATCCGATCAACAGGAAAAACCTTTGATGAGCGGAACATAGACCTCATCAAAGTAGGAGAAAAGGGACTCAGAAGCGGAAATGTATGGTACATCCATCAAGATACACAAGGAAGAGAATGGGTGCTTACCGACAAAGGCGCATACATATACAACTCGAAATTCCCAAGCCAGCTGCCTTTCAAATGGATCAGATGGGTGGGAGAAGATGTGTTCCTGGCAACTGAAGACGGTAAACTGGCAAAATATGACCCGGAGAACCGACTCACCATGATACCAATGCCGGAAGGCGTAACCCGTATCAACGAACTGAAATATACAGGTTACCAGCTCCTGATAGCAACCAATCTGGGTGTGGTCATCTACAACCCGCGCACCTTCAAGTTTGATATCATCAACGTACAGAGCCCGAGTCAGCCTCTGGCAGAGGTAAAGAAGATTTATACCGATGATTTCGGTATGGTATGGGCATTTACAGACGGCATGGGAGTAACCCTCGTCAATCCGAAGACCGGACAGAAACAGTGGCTCTTTGCCGACCAGGACGACCCGATGGACCGCACAACCTGCGAAAGCAATTTCATCACACAAGATGAACACAAGACCCTCTGGGTAGTGCCAAGAGGAGGAACCTTCAGTTATTTTGACCGCAAGGCAGGAAAACTGGTGCCTTATCTGCTGAGAAGCAATTCATCGGGCAACTACCGCATACCGAAGATTACGAAATATGTACTCTCAGACCAGGGAATCCTCTGGCTGACAGGCTCTCACGACCTGACACAGGTAGTCTTCAAATATCACCCTTACATTATCAACAAGCTGGATGTGGGCGAAGACGAAGTGTTCTCGGTGAATGCATCGCCAGACGGACATATCTGGGCTGGTTATCACAACGGAGTAATCCAGGTGCTCAACGCATCCTACCAAAGCATCGGATACCTGTCGCCAAGCGGACAGATCGTGCCACAGCAAGTAAACTTCGACGAGAAGGGCATCTTCGCCATCCACTTCGATATCAAGGGAAGAGCATGGATAGGAACCAACGGAAATGGTGTCTATCTGATAGATAAAATGCAGGTAAGACACTTTGTTTATGATGCCAACAACCCGTCATCGCTGCCGTTCGACAAGATACAAGACATTGTAGCCGACCGCACCGGACGCATCTGGATAGGTACCTACGGAGGTGGGCTGGCACTTGTTAACGAGGCGGCAGACGGCAGTATCAGCTTCATCAGTAAACGAAACGGACTGCCTTGGGAGAAACAGCACTACGACCGCATACGCCGCATCTGCTGCACCACTACGGGAACCATTCTCGTAGGAACCACAGATGGTCTCATCACCTTCAGTGATGCCTTTACAAACGCAAGAAAGATCAATTACCACAAGACCTACTACATACCGAACGATACAACTAGTCTGGCTGCAAACGATATGAACAATATCATGGAGCACACCAGCGGCAAGATGTATATCTCGCAACAGGGCGGTGTGATGGAAGAGATTGTGAGCAAATCGCTCCTGCAAGACAACCTGAAGACGAAATACTTCCATGCCATCGATGTTAACGAAGGCATCGTACAGGGCATGGTAGAAGACAACCAGGGAAGAATCTGGGTAATCAGAGAATCGAGTATCGACTGCGTAAACCCGAAAACGGGCCAGTGCAACGTGTTCGGACCTAACGATTTCGACTTCAACATGTCGTTCTCGCAAAGCCGTCCTTACCACGATCCGGCAAGCAACAACATCTCGGTAGGTACCCCGATGGGACTGATTACCTTCAATCCGGCTACGCTGAAGAAGAGCAACTACCAGCCTAAAGTCATCTTCTGTTCCCTCCATTATAGCGGAGAGAAGGAGTCGGAACCTATCCTGCACAAGGATAAAATAGTGATTCCTGCCAACAAGCGAAACCTGACCATCAACTTCGCATCGCTCGACTATCAGCGCAAGTATCAGACCAAATACCTCTATCGCATAGATGGTTATACAGCTCCAGGCGTGTGGATATCAAACGGAAGCAACCATACCATCGGCTTCAACCGTATCAGTCATGGCGATTACGTACTCAAGGTGAGAGCCACCAACTCTCACGGTGTATGGAGCAAGTATGTGGCAGAACTGCCTATCGAAGTGCGCCCTACCTTCTGGGAAAGCATCTGGGGCAAATTTCTGATGCTGCTTCTGCTCTTCGGTATCGTAGGCGCAATCTTCTATACCTACAACCAGCGCCAGCGCGAGAACGTAACCCACGAGATGAGCGTGATGAAGAATGAGTTCTACAACGATGCAGCCAACCGTCTGAGAACCCCACTAACGCTCATCGGAGCCCCGGTAAAAACCGTTTTGGATACCGAACCGGGTATCACCCGAAAGGGCAAGGAACTGCTGAGAATGGTAATAAACAATGCCAACGAAATGCTGGTAATGCTGGACAAGGCTCAGAGATACGGCAACAAGGCAGACTTCTATACGAACAGCGGTCTGACCGAGGAAGATTACGACCTGACAGAAAGGGAGAAAGAGAACGGACAGATTGACGACCGCAATGCATCCGACTATCTGGAAGAAGTAAATAAACAGAAAGAAGATAAGGATGAAGAGGCTGAACGACTGGAAGGAATGGGCAAGGAACAGAAAGAAGCACAGGAAGAAACGAAACTCAAAGACCAGACGGTACTGGTAGTTGAAGACAATGCCGACCTGCGCAAGTTCCTCTACAGTATCCTCTCGCCTACCTATAACGTGCTGCTCTCAGAGAATGGAAAGGCAGGTTTGGTGATGGCCCGCAAGGAGATACCAGACTTTATCCTCACGGACGTTACCATGCCTGTGATGGATGGTTTGTCGATGATTCACGAGATCAAGCAGGATACCACCCTCAACAACATCCCTGTGATGATTCTCTCAGCCAAGGCAAGCGTAGAAGATCAGCAGCGAGGCTTTGATGAAGGTGTTGATGCCTATATCACCAAGCCATTCTCTACCCCTTATCTGCTCGGCCGAATAGAGGCTATCCTCACCCAGCGCCGCAACATTCAGGTGGATATCATCAGAAAGCTGAAGGAAGCTGGCGATAAAGATGCCATAGCAGCCTTGCGAATACTGCCTACAGTTGTTCCTCAGCCTGCTCTTAACCAGGCTGAAACTAGTGCCGAGAACGAAGCGGTTGATCCAAACAGCGAGCTGGCATTGATGGCGGCACAGATGCAGGACAGAACCATGATGCGTGCCTTCAGGTTTATTGTTGAAAATGCAGGCAACCCGGAACTCAAGATAGATGATATCTCGAACGAAATCGGTATGAGCCGAAGCGTACTATATAATAAGGTGAAAGCAACGACCGGAATGACACCGGTAGACTTCGTTCGCCATATACGTATCAAGAAGGCATGCGAGATGTTGCGCAAGACAGACGATACACTGAGCAGCATCGCCTTTGCAGTAGGTTTCACCGACCCTAAGTATTTCTCGAAGGTATTCAAGAAAGAAACGGGTATCGTGCCTACTGAATACCGAAACAGAACGCAGGGATAGCCCGCATCATTACAGATAAAAAAGTAATACATATTACAGGACATATCTTCAGTTGTTGCCGAGCACAGTCTTCTTCGTTATCGTACACAGCAAAACGTTCAAGCAAGGAAAAAAGCAGAATAGTCATAAAATTGAGCCATTTTGCTTTGTTTTTTGACCGAATATTGCAAAAAAGTATAAAAATGGGGGGGTATTTGATTAATTTTCCCTTTTTACTGAAAAAAAACTGAGAAAAAGTTTGGTGTTACAAGAAAATGTAGTATCTTTGCAACAAGTTCTTAGAAAAGTTAAATGATAGATTAATCGTAAACCTCTTTTTCTTTGTTTTTTTGAGGAAAAAGAGGTAAAGAAAAAGAAATGCAGGGTTTGTGAAAATCCTGCATTTTTTATTTTTATGCTGTTTCATACTGATATTGTGTAGTTATATCGCCTACCTATTTTATTCTTCTATATTCTATATCTAACCGATATATATATACTCAGCTATATGGTATCTGTTTACCCAGATATACAATATCTATCTACATTATATATATTACGCTTATTCCTTCATCTATGATTTTGTTCGATTTTTAGAATTTTTAAAAAAACTCTTGAAGTATTCTAAGAGAAAAGTAGTATCTTTGCACTCTAGATCATATAAGTTGAGATCGGAAATATAGATAACACATACATAAAGATAAAAAAAATGAGAACTGTTTACGAATTTTCTGTTAAAGACAGAAAGGGAAAGGATGTTTCCCTCAAGGAGTATGCCAACGAAGTGCTGCTCATCGTTAACACCGCTACAAAGTGTGGTTTCACCCCTCAGTATGAGGAACTGGAGAAACTTTATGAGACCTATCATTCTCAAGGTTTCGAAATACTTGATTTTCCTTGCAACCAGTTTGGTCAGCAAGCCCCTGGTACAGATGAAAGCATTCATCAGTTCTGCAAGCTTACATACGGCACAGAGTTCCAGCGCTACAAGAAGATCAAGGTAAACGGAGACGATGCTGCCCCTCTCTTCAAATTTCTGAAAGAATGTAAGGGCTTTGCTGGTTGGGACGAGAGCCACCCTCTCTACCCTGTTCTCGACAAGATGTTGAGCGAGGCTGATCCTAACTACAAGGAGAGTGCCGATATCAAGTGGAACTTCACCAAGTTCCTCGTTAACAAGAAGGGTCAGGTTGTAGCCCGCTTCGAGCCTACCACAAGCTTCGATGTCATCGCTAAGGCTATCGAAGAGTGGTTGAACTTCTCTAATGAAAGATAGAAGTCTCGAACTGAGAATAGAATCTCTAAATAAAAAGCCAGGTTGCTTTTCGCAGCCTGGCTTCTTTTATAATGTGATATTGTTATTTCAATATATCTCAAAGAATAATTGTCAACTGTTTGCTATAAACTATTAACTGTTAACTGAAAATTAGTCAACCTTTGGCACATCCTTGAGGAACTGCTGGATTTCTTCATCACTCACAGAATAATCGTGCAAATCGCCATTGATAAAGCTATCGTAAGACGGCATATCGATAAGACCATGACCTGAGAGACAGAACAGGATAACCTTCTCCTTGCCCTCTTCCTTAGCCTTCAGAGCCTCACGTATAGTGGCTGCAATCGCATGACAGCTCTCTGGAGCAGGAATGATACCCTCGGTCTGAGCGAAGAGCATACCTGACTTGAATGACTCCAGCTGAGGGATATCTACACCATGCAGATAACCATCCTTCAGAAGTTGGGAGATAATCATACCAGCACCATGATAACGGAGACCACCTGCATGAATGTTGGCAGGCTTGAAATCATGACCCAGAGTAAACATTGGCAGCAATGGAGTGTAACCTGCCTCATCACCGAAATCATACTCGAACTTACCGCGAGTCAGCTTAGGACAGCTCTCTGGCTCTGCAGCTATAAACTCAGTATGGCGCTCGCCTGTGAAGTTGTGACGGAGGAATGGGAAGGCAATACCACCAAAGTTACTACCACCACCGAAACAAGCAATCACCTGATCAGGATACTCACCTGCCATCGCCATCTGCTTCTCTGCCTCTAGACCGATGATGGTCTGGTGAAGTGCCACATGATTGAGCACAGAACCCAGCGTATACTTACAGCCCGGTGTGGTTGTAGCCAGCTCAACAGCCTCACTGATGGCAGTACCGAGCGAACCAGGATGATGAGGATCACGTGTGATAATGTTCTTACCTGCGCGTGTACTCATGGAAGGAGAACCCTCTACAGTGGCTCCAAACGTACGCATGATGCTGGAACGGTATGGTTTCTGCTGCATGGTAATCTTTACCTGATAAACTGCTGCCTCCAGGCCGTAGAGTTTTGCTGCATAAGAGAGGGCTGCACCCCACTGGCCTGCACCAGTCTCTGTAGTGACATTGGTATCACCCTCCTGCTTACAGTAGTAGCACTGAGGAATGGCTGAATTGATTTTATGAGAGCCTAACGGATTGATACTCTCATTCTTGAAATAGATATGCGCCGGAGTACCGAGTGCCTCCTCAAGGGCGTAAGCACGTACAAGAGGGGTTGAACGGTAGAAGGTGTACTTCTCCAGCACATCTTCCGGAATATCAATCCAGGCGTGCTCTGTATCAAGTTCCTGCTTTGAGCACTCCTTATTAAATACGTGTGACAAATCATCAGCATTCATTGGCTGGTGTGTCTGAGGGTTCAACGGTGGCAATGGCTTGTTAGGCATATCTGCCTGAATGTTGTACCACTGAGTAGGAAGTTCCTGCTCGCTTAAGATGTACTTTTTCTGTCTCATGTTTATATATATATTTAAAATTGTTGTATGCCTGAACAAAGGTACAAATAAAAAATGAAATAAAGAACTTTTTCATGTGTTTTTCCACTATTTTTTTATTTTTATCCAATAAAATAGTTCATTCTACAGGTATTATTTGTTATATAAGTGTATTTTCAGTGTCATTTTTATAAATTAAATCAAATATTACCCCATAAAATACCAAATATTACCCCCTATATTATAATGAAAAGTAGTATCTTTGCAACAGAAAAATTCAAAATGCGTTGTGAAACGCTTATCATCATCTTTTACTTATACAAAAAAATAAAACATTGGAGTTCAATAGGGATATTGAGATTCCAATGTTTTTTTTATTCACTAAACTGAAACATATCATCATGTAAAGTTGACATATCATCATGTAACGTTGTCAGATTTCTAACCTTTCAGTATAAATCAACAGTCTGTTTTATTGTCTACTTCCACAATTGATACAGGATTTTACCCATAGACTGCAGACACAGATTATTTTTTCTCATTACCTAAATCTATCTGCGATATCTGATTCAACAGATTTACAGCCTGTCCTACAGTCTTCACATCATTGATGCGAAGCATTCGCTTGTTGAATTTTTCCTTCAGAACACAATCTTGAATATGACTGGTAACGTAAGCGAGTATGCGGTTAAACATCTGACTTCTGTAGAACGGACTGTTTACATTGCTCACAAACTGCATCTGCATATAGCCCTGCTTGAGAATAATCTTCTCGCAACCTAGCTTCTTGCCTACCCTACGCAGACCTACCACATGCATCAGTTCGTCTGCTTCATGAGGCACAGGACCAAAACGGTCTATCATACGCTTGCGGTAAGCCTCTACTTCCTCATCGCTCTCCAGACGGTCCAGTTCACGATAAAGGAGCATGCGCTCACTGTCACCCGGCACATAAGTCTGAGGAAAATACATCTCCAGATCGCTCTCTATGCCACAATCGTCAACGAAATCATCACCCGTAAGCTGGGCACCTTCATCCATCTTCTCCTGATAAAGATCACAGAACTCTTCGTTCTTCAACTCTGTGACAGCCTGAGAGAGAATCTTCTGGTAGGTTTCATAACCCAGATCTTCCATAAAACCGCTCTGCTCAGAGCCCAGCAGATTACCCGCACCGCGGATATCCAGGTCCTGCATGGCGAGATTGAAGCCGCTACCCAGTTCGCTGAACGTCTCCAGAGCCTCCAGACGGCGACGTGCCTCAGGAGTAAGTGCACTCTTAGGTGGCGCCATCAGATAGCAGAAAGCCTTCTTGTTGCTTCTTCCTACGCGTCCACGCATCTGATGCAGGTCACTCAATCCGAAGTGATGAGCATCGCTCACGATAATCGTATTGGCATTGGAAATGTCGATGCCGTTCTCTACAATAGTGGTAGAAAGCAGTACATCATAATCGTAATTGATAAAGCCCATGATGATTTTCTCCAGATTCTCAGGCTTCATCTGTCCGTGACCGATTGCTACCCTACAGTCTGGGATATGCTTCTCGATGAGCATCTTGAGCTCCGGAAGCTTGGATATTCTGTCGCATACGAAATAAACCTGTCCGTTTCGGCTCATCTCGAAATTGATGGCATCGCAGATAACTTCACTACTAAACGTTACCAGTTCGGTATGAATCGGATAACGGTTAGGTGGCGGAGTGCGCATGATACTCATATCCCGGGCGCCCATCAGAGAGAACTGGAGGGTTCGCGGAATCGGAGTGGCACTCATCGTGAGTGTATCGACATTTACCTTGAGCTGACGGAGTTTCTCTTTGGTAGACACACCGAACTTCTGCTCTTCATCGATGACGAGCAGTCCCAGGTCATGCCATTTCACGGTCTTTGATATCAGCTTATGCGTACCTATGAGGATATCAATCTTCCCCTCTTTCAGGGCGTCAAGCACCTCTCTGGTTTCCTTCGTTGTACGGGCTCTACTGAGATAGTCTACCCTTACAGGCATGCCTTCCAGACGCTTTTTGAAAGTCTGATAGTGCTGGAAAGCCAGAACGGTAGTAGGCACCAGCACCGCAACCTGCTTGCTGTCGCACGCTGCCTTGAAGGCTGCACGGATGGCAACCTCAGTCTTGCCGAAGCCCACATCGCCACAAACCAGACGGTCCATCGGTCTGCCGCTCTCCATATCCTTCTTCACCTCCTGAGTAGCCTTATTCTGGTCTGGCGTATCTTCATACAGGAAGGAAGCCTCCAGCGTATGCTGCAGATAATTGTCGGCACTGAAGGCGAATCCCTTCTCCCGTCGGCGCTGGGCATAGAGTTTGATCAGGTCGCGCGCAATGTCCTTGATTCGCTTCTTAGCTTTGTCCTTGAGTTTATCCCAGGCACCTGTACCCAGTGTAGACAGGCGAGGCGGAGTACCGGTATCGCTGCGGCGATATTTGCTGATTTTATAAAGCGAGTGGATAGAAACATCCACCTTGTCATTGTTCGTATAGACGATGCGGATCATTTCCTGATAGCTGTTGCCCGTAGGAACCCTAACCAGACCGCCGAACTTGCCGATACCGAAGTCTACATGCACGATAAAATCTCCCACTTCCATCTCCTGCAGTTCCTTCATGGTGAGTGCCATCTTGCCGGCTCTCGCTTTATCTGAGCGCAGGTTATATTTATGAAAACGGTCAAAAATCTGATGATCGGTAAAGAAACAGCACTTCTTGTCATGGTCAGTAAAGCCTTCATGAAGCGTCTTGTCTACCGGTGTAAAACGGATGGCGTAGCGCTTCAGCTCTTCGCTTTCAAAGATATCCTTCAGGCGCTGTTGCTGCTTCTGGCTATCTGCTAATATATATAAGGTGTAACCCTGGAGCAGGAAATCCTCCAGAGTCTGACAAAGCAAATTGAAATTCTTATGGAAAAGAGGCTGTGGAGCGATATTGAAAGGTATCACAGCCGAACTCTCTGACGGAGCGACCTTGCCGAACTCGATACGGAGATGTGCCGCTACTGCCTTCTTGAAATCGAGCGGAGAAACGAGGTTGAGCTCGGTCTTCATGTCATGTCTGATGCGCTCAGCCTCTACCTCAGTAGCTCCCTCCAGCTGCTCGGTAAGGCTTTGCGATGAGAAGCCTTCGGTATAGATTTGACCGATGCGGTCGCAAACGAAAGAAAGGTCTTTCGCAACGACTGGCATACTTTCAGAGAGGAAATTGAGGAAACACTGCTTGTTGCTCTCGATATGGGCGAGTTCGGGCACGATTTCTATCTCTGTGCGCTTCGCCTGCGAGAGCTGGGTCTCAACATCAAAGGTACGGATGGTGTCAATCTCATCGCCGAAGAAGTCGATACGGAACGGATATTCGCAGCTGTAGGAATAGACATCGAGGATGCTTCCACGCACGGCAAACTGACCCGGTTCATAAACATAATCGGTTTCTTTGAGTTCGAAATCGCGCAGGGTATGAACCACATCGGTCTGAGCAATCTGCTGGCCTACAGTCAGTTTCAGAATCCGTTCATCCAGATTCTGCTTAGCCACAACGAGTTCTGCCAGTGCATCGGGATAAGTGACTATCAGGAAATGTCCTCCCGAAGAGAGGCGCGCCAGCACCTCTGTACGTAGGATTTCGTTCGCTGCATCACGCTGCCCGTATTTCACGGCACGCCGATAGCTGGAAGGAAAGAAGAAGACCTTCTCCTGCCCCATCATCTGAGTGAGATCGTGATAAAAATAGCCTGCTTCATCGGCATCATCCAGTACGAAGAGTACCGAATGCCTCATCTTCCCCTGCAGAGAAGCAAAGAACATCGGAGCCGAAGAGCACAGCAAACCCTGGAGAAAAATGGAATGAACCGACTTCTTCCCCATCAAATCAAAGAGGGCATCCGCCTGTGGCGAACGCCCGTATGTTTTTTCTATCTTTTGGATTTCCATCCAAGTACTGATTAGTGATTACTGATTACTGAGTAGTGATTACAGAGTATTAATCCTTCTTCGGATATTTCTTGAACCAGCCATCCAGGCGCAGTCGCATCACGCCAAAGAAAGCCTCACCAAAGATGCCACCACTCATCTTGCTCACACCTTCACGACGGTTAACAAAGATGACAGGCACCTCCTTGATCTTGAAACCTATTCGATGAGCCGTATATTTCATCTCTATCTGGAAAGCATAGCCCTTGAAGCGGATAGCATCCAAATCTATGGTTTCCAATACCTTACGTCGGTAGCAGACGAATCCAGCTGTGGTATCATTCACCTTAAATCCGGTTACGATACGTACGTATTTAGAAGCGAAATAGCTCATCAATACGCGCCCGATAGGCCAGTTGACCACGTTCACACCCGAAATATATCTTGAGCCTACAGCCACATCATACCCCTCATCGTGAGTTGCCGCATAGAGACGAGGCAAGTCATTAGGATCATGACTGAAGTCGGCATCCATCTCGAAGATGAAGTCATAACCCTGCTTCAATGACCATTTGAACCCCATGATATAGGCTGTACCCAAACCGAGTTTACCCGAACGCTCCAGGATATGCAGACGACCGGCAAACTCATTAGACATCAAGCCCTTAACAATGGCAGCAGTACCGTCAGGACTTCCGTCATCGATAACGAGGATATCAAACTGCTTTTCGAGACCGAAGACAGCACGGATGATTTTCTCGATGTTTTCCTTCTCATTATATGTAGGAATGATTACTATGCTATCACTCATAACTTCTTCTAATTTTAATGATTCTGATACTAAATAATGTAATACAGATGCAAAATTACAACTTATTTTTGAAATAACAAGCGAAAAACCGAAATTATTGGTCCGGATTCTCTACAAAACCCTGATATTTCTTGTCAAGTCCGCTCATGATCGCCTCATAGCTCTTGTTCATCTGGTTCTTGATATTGTCAGCTCCCTTGCCTATCGGCTCGATAGGCTCATGAATGGTGAGCTTCAGAGGATGCCAGAAAGCCCAGTAGATGTCCTTCATGCGAGGCTTCACATCAAAACTGCCATTGATGGTAAGCGGACATACCGGCAACTGCAGTTCATCGGCAAGCATGAAAGCGCCGCGGCGGAACACGCCCATGTGCCCCGTAAACGAACGGGCACCCTCTGGGAATACCACCAGCGACATGCCCTCTTTAAGCACCTCGCGAGCACGGTCATAAGAAGCACGGATCTTAGAAGGTCCGCTCTTGTCTACAAAGATGTGGTGCGCATACTCACAGGCGATACCGATGAGAGGCACTTTGCGCAAGCCCTTCTTCATCATCCACTTGAAGTTTCTGCCCAGAAAACCGTATATCAGGAAAATATCAAAAGCGCCCTGATGATTGGCCACGAAAACATAACTCTGGTTCTTCTTGAGATGCTCACGTCCCTCCACCTTTACAGGCAGGAGGAGGATGCGGACCCAAAGCCAGGACCAATACTTGCCGGGATAATAACCCCAGAAATGGCCATTGCCCAGCATACATCCCAAAACAGTAGTTAAACTGGTTAAAACGCTAGCCAACAAGAGGATAGGCAAGCATATAACAAGTTGATACAGACGATATAAGTACTTCATTTTTTATTTAAGAATGAATAATTTAACACTCAACATTTAACATTCAACACTCAACACTCCTCATTTTCTTTTGAGTGTGATGACCACGATTTCTGCCGTAGCCCCTATGCGGATTGGAACGGTACCGCCCAGACCCGATGTGGTATAGAGCTGGCAACCCTCCTCCTCGAAGAGGCCGTAATCATAAGGAGTAAACATCGACGGACGCAAGCCCAGGATACTGATCTGCCCCGCATGCGTATGCCCGCTCAATGTAAGCTGCGGTGCTACGACCAGCGAATCCTTTCTGTCAGGTCCTATCACATCGCCATCCTCATCCTTCTCCTTATTAATAGTAGAAGGCCAGGTCTCGCGCCATTGCTTCGGCATATGCTGCAGCATCAGCACGAAAGAGCCCGGTCTGATGCCATACAGCGCCTTCCTTACGTTGGTGCGCTTTGGCTTGTCATAGTTCTCTGTACCAGCTACATAGATACTGTCAGCGCCTCTATGCACCGCCACATGTTCATTCATCAGCAGGCGCCATCCGCAACTCCGCTGGAAGTCCTGCATCCGCTTCTCGAGCGCAGCTATCTCCTGCTCATCATCTACATCCATATAATAGGTGTAATCGTGATTGCCCAGCACACTCATCACGCCATCTCTGGCTTTCAGACTGCTGAGCAGCGCCTGATACTCAGGCAGTTCATCGGGCGTAACATTCTGTAAATCACCCGTAAAGCAAATCAGATCAGGTTTTTCTGCATTGATGCTGTCGATATCGCGCTGAGGCAGATGACCACGCCAGCCATAGTATGACCCGAGATGGATATCGCTGAACTGAACGATGCGATAGCCCTCGAAAGACTTCGGCAGATTGGGTACATAGATGGTGATACGCTTGACTTGCATCTTAGGAAAACCTTCGGTAAATCCGTAGATAAAGCAGAAGAACGCCACCGCTCCCACTACCAGTCCGAGGAGCTTGCCCCAGTTGCGATGGCCGTGGAGAAGCCGCATACAGCACCAACCGAAGACACTGAACAGACTGAAGACAAACTGCGGAACCGCACATACTGCCATCATCACAAACCAGATGTCGATGAGCACCGGATTGCGTGGCAGGAAGTTGGGCAGTATCGTGATATACGCGCTGTAGGCGATAACCACGAAAGCCGGCAACCAGAAGAGCACCCGCTGCCAGAGACTCTTCAGCCGTAACTTGCCATACCTTTTATATATCCACAGATACGGCAACAGGGTGAATACCACTACGGGTATCAATATTCTTGCTATCATTTCTTGATCAAACTTGATTGAAGATACGTTTTCATTGCCTGCACGGGCACTCCTCTGCGCTGTGCATAGTCGCGAAGCTGGTCGTCTCCTATCCGTCCCAGTTCGAAATACCGCGACTTGGGATGTGCAAACATCAGCCCCGAGACACTGGCATGAGGCGTCATCATTCCGCTTGTGGTGAGCCGGATGCCCACCTGACTCATATCGATGAGCTGGTCGATGATGAAGTTGGCACTGGTATCGGGCAGCGAAGGATATCCTATAGCCGGACGGATGCCCTGATAGCGCTCCAGATGCTGGTCTTCGATGCTCAGCTGCTCGTCGGGAGCATAGCCCCAGATGCTGCGTCTCACCTCTTCGTGCAACTTCTCTGCCGTGGCTTCAGCCAACCGGTCGCAGAGTGTCTGTGCCATCATATTGAGGTAGTCGTCCGAGCGATATTTCTTCTCCAGACCGCCATCTACCGTCGTGCAGAAGATACCTAGCCGGTCTGTTATTCCACTGCCCAGAGGACGGATGAAATCAGCCAGACAGAGATTGGGTTCTCCCTGAGCCGCCGGATGCTGCTGTCGGAGCATCGGGAAGCGGACTTTCTGCCCTTCCAGCCAGATATCATCCCCCTCGCTGTTCGCCTCGAAGAGTCCGAAGACGGCATAGGTATGATATTCGCCTTCCCATGAATGGAGCATATCGAGCGCCTCAGCCTTCATTTTTTCCTTTTCCTCTCGAGGTTTGCCGCTCAATCCCCAGGCATGATAAAAGTATAGCCAGTTGATATATGGCTCAATTTCGCTTATATTGTATACTATTCTTCGCATCCGATACGATATTTTATTTTACAATCCCCGTAAGATTTCCCTTTTTCAGGAATTGTTTCTGAACTTCAGTTCCTCTCCTCTGCAAGCGGCATCAAACACGCCTTTGTTATAGATAAGATGACCGTTGCAGAAAGTCTGTTCCACTTTCCATGCAAACTCGTCACCCTCTACAGGGCTCCATTTACACTTGCTCTGAATCACCTCTGCGGTCACCTTCCAAGGCTCTCCCTTGCGCACCACAACGACATCTGCCTTATAACCCGGACGCAGGAAGCCGCGCTGACTGATATGGAACAGACGGGCTGGATTATGGCACATCAGTTCAACCAGGCGCTCGATACTGATTACCTTTTCGTCAACAAGTTTCAGCATGCTTACCAGTGAGAACTGTACCATTGGCATACCTGATGCAGCCTTGGCACAACCGCCCTGTTTATCCTTCAACTGATGAGGAGCATGATCGGTACCTACTACAGTAATCTTACCATTACTCAGCGCCTTACGCAAAGCTTCGCAATCAGCAGAGGTCTTTACTGCAGGGTTGCATTTGATGCGTGCGCCCTTCACAGCGTAATCTTTATCCGAGAACATGAGATGAGCCACAACAGCCTCGCCTGTAATATTTTCATCCTTACCAAAGAACTCCAGTTCCTTAGCCGTAGTAACGTGAGCGATATGGAGATGCGCCCCGCTTTCCTTAGCCAACTGCACCGCCAGACGGCTGCTTTCATAGCAAGCCTCCTCGCTGCGTATTTCCGGATGATGTTCTACGGCAGGATCCTCACCCCATTTCTGCTTAGCCAGCTGCATATTGCGGTTAATGATTTCGGTATCCTCACAGTGGGTCATCACCGGCAAATCCAGCTCTTTCGCCTTCTTGAAGATAGCCTGCAGCGCCTCATATTTATCCACCAGCATATTGCCCGTACTGGAGCCCATAAAGAGCTTGATTCCCGGAACACGATGCGTATCGAGCTGCTCAAAATCATTTACATTATCATTGGTAGCACCAAAGAAGAAACTGTAGTTCACATGACTCTTCTCAGCACCCAGCTGCCGCTTTGCCTGCCAGGCCTCCAGAGTGGTAGTCTGAGGTACCGTGTTAGGCATCTCAAAATAACTGGTCACACCACCAAAGGCAGCAGCGCGGCTTTCGCTCTCGATGTCAGCCTTCTGCGTAAGTCCCGGCTCACGGAAGTGAACATGATCATCAATCACACCCGGCAAAACAAAACACCCCGAGGCATCGATGACTTCATCGTAATTGCCACGGGGTGCCTCGCCTTCATATATCTCCTTGATAAATTCACCATCCAACAAGAGGTCGCCCACAAAAGAGCGACCCTCATTTATAATGGTTCCATTCTTGATTAATTTCATATTACTAAACTTATAAAATGAAGAGTTTTACAAGATGTTAATGCCCAAGACCTTGAAAAAGCCCTGTTTCTACTCCTGACCTTCCTGTTTTTCAGGAATCGTAGGCGCAGCCAGTTCGTTGGCTGTAGGTGCCGGAGCCGCATCAGGATTTACCTGTGGAGCCGCTTCCATCTCTGGCTGCATGCCGCTCTGGGCATCTCGTGTACCGTTCATAATTTCCTGATTCTCTTGAGCTTTCTTATAATAGTCCTTTACATAAGGATCATTCTTGAAATAGTCGGTAGCCTTGCTCATGATATCCTCAATCCAAGGAGAGAGCATCGGATACTGGTTGCCCATTGTAACGAGGAAGAAGACGCCCGGTCCAAGCACATTGTTGAAGTTGTCGGTAACAAACGAAGTGATGAGCTTGTCTTCCTGCTCAGAGAGGCGGATGGATTCCTCGTTCAGATGCTTGTTGACAGCCACCATATCGCTACCGTTCATGATAGCCTGGTCGTGCTTGTGTACCAGTTCGCGCAACTGATTCTGAATCTGCTGGTATTTCTTGAAGAATCCGAAGAGTTTATCGTTCATAGGAGTACCGCTTACCACCTGCTGTGTATCATCGAGCTTCACCGTAATGCTTCCACTCTCCAGCACCAGCGGCAGCACAGGGTCATCATCCATGAAGATATTCGCCATCTTCATAGAGTCGACAGAACCCTGAAAATGGAACTGTCCGTGCACTACATCGCAAGAATCCACGTTCTTGAAATCGTTGTTTTCCAGTATCTTAAGGTACAGCATGCGTCCGTCCAGAGTACTTACGTTAGAAGTACCCGAGATATCGTAACTGTTGGCACAAGATGCAAGTGCCATCAAGGCAATGAATGCGTAAAATATTCTATTCATAAGCTATCTATATCACTTTCGGTGAACAAAAGTACAATCTTAATTTGAACTGACGAAATAAATTGCAGCAATTTAATTCATTCTTACAAGATTTATGTTTTGTTTGCACTCCTGTTGGCCACCGAAAGCTTTTTTCTCGTCCTTTCTATATTACTGATTGTTTTCCTTCTTCAGTTCATGAGAGATGCGATGCGTGGTATACAGTTCCAGCAGGGCTGCGATGAGGAGGAAGACTACCCACTTATTATAGAAATAGGTGATATAGGTCTCATAATTCTCAAACCAGCGGCGCAGGAAAGCATACACCGTATCTACCATCGAGATGCCTGAGAGCACGAAGAAGATGTCTGCTACATACTGCATGCGCTTCAGGCGGTGGATTACCAGCGAAGATCCCTCATAGAACTGCATCGCCTGCATCACGCTAAAGAGTATGGTGCCCAGCAGGAACCCCCAGCTCGTTACCTGCACCAGCTGCGGATGTGAAAAACCAAATGCGAAGCAAGCCGCACCGACAACCATCAGCACGCCGCCCAGCAAGAAAATAGCACTTTCCAGTTTACTCAATTGTTTCATTTTCGTCTTGTTCGTTAGTTTTTTCCGGAATATCCGAACTCAATACAAAGATATCTTCATCATCAGCCTTCATGAAATAACGCTGGCGGGCTATCTTCTCAAATGCCCGCGCACCATGCTGCATATCGCGCAGGGTATGCTTGTCGTTTTCATACTGCTCACGATATTTTTCTATCTCCGAACGGAGCGTAGCTATCTCTATCTGGTACTTAATGTGCTGTCTTACACTGTTGTCGTCAACTACACCAACTACCAGAACACCCGCTACAATCACTATAAGATACTTATAATGAGCGAGATAATTCCATATAATACCAAGTTTTTTACTCATTTCTTCCGAATTTGTTTGCAAAGATAATATTTTTTTGTTATCTTTGCATCATCAATTAAGAAAAAATAATGGAAGAGTATATAGTTTCTGCAAGAAAGTACCGTCCGATGACCTTCGATTCGGTTGTCGGACAGAGTGCATTGACCACCACTTTGAAGAATGCAGTGAAGAGCGGCAAGCTGGCGCACGCCTATCTTTTCTGCGGTCCGAGAGGTGTGGGAAAGACCACTTGTGCCCGCATTTTTGCGAAGGCAATCAACTGCGAGCACCCTCGTGAAGACGGCGAGGCATGCAACGAATGTGAGAGTTGCCGTGCCTTCAATGAGCAGCGTTCCTACAACATCTTCGAGCTGGATGCCGCCAGCAACAACGGTGTTGACCAGATTAAGGTTCTGATGGAGCAGACCCGCATTCCGCCTCAGGTGGGCAAGTATAAGGTGTTTATCATCGATGAGGTCCACATGCTCTCTACAGCTGCCTTCAACGCCTTTCTCAAGACGCTGGAAGAGCCGCCTCAGCATGTCATCTTCATCCTCGCCACTACCGAGAAGCATAAGATTCTGCCTACCATCCTGAGCCGATGCCAGATTTACGACTTCGAGCGAATGACGGTAGCCAATACCATCAACCACTTGAAGATGGTGGCTGAGAAGGAAGGCATACAATATGAAGAGCAGGCGCTCGCCGTGATAGCCGAAAAGGCTGACGGAGGTATGCGCGATGCCCTCTCTATCTTCGACCAGGCTGCCAGCTTCTGCATGGGCAACATCACTTACCAGAAGGTGATCGAGGACCTGAACGTACTCGACAGCGACAACTATTTCCGTCTGGTAGACCTGGCTCTGGAGAACAAGGTGGCAGAGATGATGGTAACACTCGACGGCATTCTGAGCCGCGGTTTCGATGGCGGCAACATGATTCAGGGGCTTGCCCAGCATGTGCGCAATGTGATGATGGCGAAGGATCCTCAGACCCTGCCTCTGCTCGAAACCAGCGACGACCAGAAAGCCAAGTTCCAGGCTCAGGCCCAGAAGGCACCTACACCTTTCTTATATAAGGCGCTGGAACTGATGAACCAGTGCGATATCCATTACCGCGCCAGCAGCAACAAGCGATTACTGGTAGAGCTCACCCTGATACAGATAGGCCAGATTACGCAGCCCGAGGATCAGGATGTGCCTAGTGCGGGGCGTACGCCCAATAGATTAAAATCCCTGTTTCAGAAACTCCTGGCTCAGTCTAAGCTTGCCTCTCAGGGTGCAGGTTCTGAGCCTTCTGGCAGCAGCGAAAACCGGTCATCACAGCTGGGAGCGTCTGCTGCTACAGCTACTGCTGTGCCTTCGTCAGAGGCACCGACAGCCGCTTCTGCAGCCTCCAATGCTGCATCTTATTCTGCATCTGCCACCGCAGCCGCATCTGCATCTTCAGAAGATTCTGCCTCTGCCGGAGCAGTTGATGCTGCATCGCCTCACAAGCCACGACTCAAGAATATCAAGCTGGGCGGCATAGGCATGACTTTCTCTAACCTGAAGAAGAGGGAGGAGAACCAGCGCCGCCTGCACAGTCCGTATGATGATACCAATGAGGAAAAAGCGACCATCACGGGCGACCAGAACGAGTTCACCCAGGAGCAGGTGGAAGCAACATGGTTCAGTATGTGTATGAGAATGCAGAACAAGCTGGATTTCATAGGTTTAGCCAACCGCATGAAGAGTATTGTACCGAAGATAACCAACTATCCGCAGATAGAGGTTATCATCAACAACCAGCTCTTACTAGACGACGTTTTGAACATCAAGAACCGCATTCTCAAGACTTTCGTCTTAGGTCTTCACAACAGCGAACTGAGCATCACCTACCGACTTGCCGACCAGGAAGAGGTAGGCAAGGTTCTGACCAAGAATGAAGTTCTGGAACTTCTTATGGAGAAGAACCCTGCAATGAAAAAACTCACAAAGGACCTGGATCTGGTCATGACATAGAAGATACTCCACACGATACGAAATTCTCCACTCCATGTAGGACAACCTATACGGAGTGGAGAAACTAGTACTATCTTCCCCCAAATGCTGCCATTATACCCGGGCGTATGATGCCCAAGAGGTTATTCAGTATTCAGTATTCAGTTTTTTTCGCGATAGTTACCTTTTATATGGTTACAAATTGTAAGTAATTATTTTATATTATATATATATATTATTATATATATATAATATACTA
>ERZ857745.2069-NODE-2069-length-22871-cov-5.439604_pt1 | contig 22871 bp, 19 predicted proteins | sample MGYA00519699_ERZ857745 | MGnify/ENA primary metagenome ERZ857745 (study PRJEB31778, sample SAMEA3449357) | human gut metagenome | biome: human gut; feature: human-associated habitat; material: faeces | place: United Kingdom | collected 2010/2012 ...
AAATCCTCCACGTAGCCACGCTTTCGCGGCGGCGTCTGAGCCGCGAACGGCTTTTCGACAGCTTTTCTCCGTAGAAAAGCGTCAGCACAAAGCTGCACTTTGAAAAATCTTACCTGTTTTCGCCCAAAATAAGCAACAACGGCTAAACAAAAAGTATCTTTCCACTTTTCGATTCCGAAAAGAGGGTGTAGAAAGTTGCACATGGCAGTGGATTATCTTTTTTCGCCAAAAATAATCCCCTCTCAGTCCCGCTTAAATCTTCGACACCCTCTCTAACGGAATCAAAGACTCAAACTCGGGAAGTTCCGTTATGTAGACCTGTTCGTATCCGTCTCGGTCTGATGTAAATAATACGTGCTTTCCGTCGGGGAAAACTCTCGGGTGTACGTGGCATGACTGCGTTTTCCATGAGCTGTCGTGACGGCAGAGCGCGCGCGGCTCGGAATAGTTCTGTCCGTCGTACTTCCATACACGTAAATATCTGCCGGCTCTGTCGCCGTCTCCGACAATGATCTTTTCGTCAAGCGAGAACGTGTGTCCGGTGTTGTAGTTGAACGGCGCGTAAATAAGTCCGGTGTCGTCGTAATTGATGTGACCTATTATGCGTTTATCACCGTACCCACCGTGAAAACCTATTCTCTTGCCGTCGGCGTACCAGTATTCGTGACCTATCGCATAGGGAGATGTGCTGCCGTCGGGATTCTGACATGGAATGTTGCCGCATATCTTCCATACCTTGCCTGTCGTTACGTCCATTCCCCAGATTCTGTTGTCCACAAGGCGCCAGCCGCCTTCGTGACAGTACGTTATCTTGGTTTCGTCGGTGGGACTTACGTTTACATGAGCTATCCAGTAGTCCTCTTCGCGGATAACCTCGCTTCCCGAACCGTCGTTCTTAATTCTTATTATGCGGCTTAACGGTCTCGGCGCACGCAAAAATCTTTCCGACTGCGGCGGCATGTCCGCAACCCTGTAAATCGAGGTGTATACATATTCACCGCCGCTTTTGCAGCTTATTACATGGCGCACAAAACCTTCGGGTATCTCGTATATCTTCTTTTCCTCAAGCGTGTGCAGGTCAACTCTCATGAGATCCCTGCCCTTTGTGAAGTATACATATCCGCCGATTCCGTCAACTATGCCCTCGTAAAGAGAGTAGTGTCCGGGAAATTTCAATTCCGGAAGATCCGTCACCTGCGTAAACTCGTAGGTGTTGAGGTCTATGCTGTAATAGTTCTGACGTTCTCCTCTGTCGGAAAGTATGACTAACTTTGAATTGTTGTCGTACAGACTGTTGTTGGTAAAGTAGATGTGAGAGGAGTTGTATTTTCCGTTTGTTAAACGCTTTACCTTTACGCCGGTCTCCTTGTCGGTGTATTCGGTCATCTGACTTTCAAATTTCTGTCCAAGGCTCATATGTTTGACCTCCGTTTTTATAATTTATTCGGCAAAGTCCGAAAGACTGCCGTTTCCGGTTCTGTAAATATCTGTTACGGCTCCGAAAAGTCCGTCAACATATGTCATTTTTTCCTCGGTCTTTACAAGGCTCTTTTTAACATTTTTGATTTCGGCACTTCTCTGAAGCTCGTTTATAAATCTCGTGTGAACCGCCGCCGTTTCTATTCCGCAGCGTTCGTAGCCGTTTTCAAGTCCGCGCACCGTGTCAAGCGCTATGTAGAACTTTCTTCTCTCGTTTTCATACGGATCTCCGTAGTGCTTTACGCTGCCGTCGGAAAAATATGCGACTATATCGCGCTGTACATATTCAAGAGAACCCGACGCGTCGTCAAGAGGTTTTTCGGCATTGCAGAAAAGCACGCGTCCCTTTTCAAACGCATAGTCAAAACAGGGATTGAGCGTTTCCTTTGTGGTGTGCGTTGCGGTAAAACGCGCCTCAAATCCTCCGTCAAATTTGCAGATAATGTCCGCAGTGTCAAAGTTTTCTATATTGTTTGCACGCAACAGCGTCGCCGTGAAATCTTTGGGAGCAAGCGCCTCATTTACCTTTGAACCCAGAACATAAAACATATTGTGCAGATAGTGCGCCGCAGCATTGTTGGCTATGCTGTCGTATACAAGCTCGCCCGACGGCAGACTTATCTTTCCTGCCCAGCCCGTTCCTCTCGAAAAATAGTCGGCGTTTCTCGGCCATACCACAAGAGTTTTGAGCGAGAGCGGCTTTCCGAAAACGCCTGCCGAAATATCGGCTTTGAGATCTTCTATCGCCTTGCTGAACGACCACTGATAGCCTATGTATACAAATTTACCCGACTTGTCGCGTGCGGCAATAAGCTTTTCAATGTCTTTCTCGTCGGCGCAGAGCGGTTTTTCGCAAAGGACGTTGGAGCCGTGTTCAAGCGCCGTGATTATATGTTTTGTGTGAAACTGAATGGGAGTTGAAATTACGGTCAGATCGACGCTGCCGGTCTTGAAGAACTCTTCCATATCGGAATATACCTTTGCGCCGAGAGCTTTTATTTCCTCAAGCCTGTCATTTCCGTTCGGAAACGGATCGGCAACCGCGCACAGCTCTATATCGAGCTTGTCGTAATTGTTGAGTATCTCGTTTGTTATAAGCTTTCCGTATCCGCCTATTCCGGCAAGAAGTACCTTTACCTTTTTCATTTTTATGCAGATCCTTTCCTGTTTTTTCTGTATTACACACTCCGTTTAGATTATACAAAAAAATGCAGCCGTTTTCAATAAGAAATCGGCTACAATAATATCAATATCGTACATTAAATCTATGCGTGAAGCTTTACGCCTGCACTTGCGAGTCTTTTCTGAAGTTCTTTTATATCAACATTTTCAAAGCTGTCCGTAATAATTGCCGCGGCAGTGCCGGCAGCCTCGCCCGAAACCGCGCAGACCGGGATAACGCGCGTGATGTCCCACATATTGTCGTCGCTCGACACGCAGCGTCCGGCGCAGATAAGATTTTTTACCTCTTTTCCGTACAGCGACGAGAACGGCATCTCATACACGGGTCCTCTCTTTCTCCAGTCGGAGAACATACCCACGCTGTCGTCAAAAGTCTTTCCTATCTCCTTGTCGCACATTGTATAAACGCCGCATATGCGCCTTGTCATTCTTATCTGCGGAATTGTCGGCAGCGTTACGGGCATTGTCGAAGAATCCGTCTGCTTTCTCTTTAAAATATCGCGCAGTATAAAGGAATGTGCCGTAATCGTCATCTCGCTGTTTTCCATGCCGTCAAGTCCGGTATAGCGTCTGTCTACGAGCGCCGTCGTGCTCTTACCCGATTCAATGTCCTCCGCCGAGTCAGAACAGCCTATTACGTTAAGCCTTACCTTTTCGGAATCGGAATATGTATAGTTCCACGCCGCAAGGCTGTTGCCCATCTTGAAAATCTCGGTCTTTTCGCCCGATATTTCGGTAATATCAGCGTCGCCCGTGCAGTCGATAACGCACTTTTCAACCTCAACCGCACTTCTTCCCGACTTGTTTTCTATAAGCACATGGGTAATTCTGTCCCTGTCTTTTGCAACCGCGCAGACCGACGTTCCGTACAGAATTTTTACGCCTGCGTCAGTCAGCAGCTTTTCGGCAAGCAGCGCGAACATTCCCGGATTGTAGCGCACCTGAAAGCGCTGTTTTTTTCTCTTTTCAAAATCAGGCGTTTCTCCGAGCCAAGCGTCGGGGAAGTCTGCCTCGGCGCCGTATTTTATCGAGAGTTTCAATAATTCCTCAGCTATTCCGAACGATACCTGAGTTCCGTTTCCGTCGCAAAGAGGAAGATAATACGTAACTATTCCGGCAGTACCCAGACCTCCGAGGATAAATTCTTTTTCGCAGAGCAGTACGTCAGCACCGCCTCGCGCTGCGGCAAGAGCCGCGGAAATTCCCGCAAATCCTCCGCCCGCAACAAAACAGCCGCATTTATATCTCACCGGGGACGAAAGATTTTCTTTTATGTTTTCCATAGTTACTCTCCCGTTTTCAAAAATATCTGCGTATATTTTACCCCCGATCGCCTTTTATGTCAAGTAAAAACGGTCAACAGGTTAAAATTGCGTACTTTTTCAAAACAAAAGAACCCGTTTGCGCGCCGAGGCTTTTTGTTCGCTTATCCGTTGTTTTTCGCCTTGTCGAGCTTGATTGCGGCGTCCGCGAACAGTCCTCCGCCGACAACCAGTACAAATGAGATAGCAGCATACCGCAGACATTCCGAAATCATCTTTGCATATATGACTCTTTCTATTCCCGACAGCCCGTAATTTCTCGCCGCGTTCAAAGCAAGCAGTATCAGTATGTAAAGTATCAGCGACAAGCCTATTTTTAAGAATTTCTGCGCGGTCTTTTCCATATTTTCGATTTTTTCAAGTGCTTTTTTCATATTTTACCTCCGAAATTTTGTGTTTTCATTGTTTATTGCCGTGTGTTTTTTGATTTTTCTTGCAAAGAATAAAAATCTGTGATATACTGTAATAAAATATATGTTCCGGAAATTAAATCCGATTTTTTACCCGAAAGGAAGTGCCAATCCATGAAATGCCCGGCATGCGGACACCTTGAAAGCAAGGTTCTCGATTCGCGCCCTGCAAACGAAGGCGCAAGTATAAGAAGAAGACGCGAGTGTCTCAGCTGTCAGAAACGCTTTACCACGTTTGAGACCATAGAAAACGTATCGTTTATGGTCGTAAAGAAAGACAAGACAAGAGAAAGCTTTGACAAAATGAAGATCAAGAACGGCATGGTCAGAGCCTGCGAAAAACGTCCCGTCACCATGACGCAGATAGAAAACGCAGTGTCCGAAATAGAGCAGACGCTGCTGTCAAGCATGAAGAACGAGGTCACGTCCACCGAGATAGGCGAGCTTGTAATGGAAAAGTTAAAGGCTCTCGACGAGGTTTCATATGTGCGCTTTGCGTCGGTCTACCGTCAGTTCAAGGACATCACCACATTCCGCGACGAGCTTAACAAACTGCTTGACGACGCGGAAAAGTAACATTAAATTTCATAACAAAAAAACAGCTTAGTGCGACAGAGAAGAAAATCGTACCAAGCTGTTATTTTTATTTTATTTTTGTTTTATCAGAAATTAATTCCGAATCTGCACGGGCTTGACGGATCTATGAATACACCGCCGGCGCTTACGCCAAAGTATACCATAGTCACCTTATTTCCGGCAGAGTTGCACGCAAATCCCGTAGAACCTGCCGCGCCCAGCACGGTTTCAGCCGTTACGCTGTCGCCTGCGTTTACGTTTATATCGGACAGATGTCCGTACCAGCTGAGCACTCCGCTGCCGTGATCCACAACAACGGTCTTTCCGGTAAGAGTAAGCTCGCCCGCAAATATGACCTTGCCCGAATTTGCCGCCGTTACCTGAGAGCCGGCAGACGCCGCAAGCTCTGTTCCGTCAAACGTATACGCCGTGGAATACAGGCTCTTCACGTCAACGCTTGTGCCGTACTTAAATCCGCCCGAAACGGTATCCGAACTCTTTGTCGGATATGCGAACTTTCCTGTCCAGAGCTGAGAGTTTTCGCTCTTTGCGCTAAGCTCGGACAGCGTGTTCTTCCACTGTTCAAAGCCGTCGCTTGTAAAGGCGCTCTGCAATGTTTCGTCTGTTACTATAACGGTCTGAGAGCCGAAGGTTCTCGACGGTTCCTTTACCGAAACATCAACTGTCTGAACATTGCCGTCCTCCGTCGAAAGCGTCAGCGTATGCGTTCCGACGGTGCTTACCGCAGACAGCGGAACAAACGCGAACTTAATTCCCTCGTCGGTCTTATCGTAGACCTTTGCAGGAGTCGGAATTCCGAGGTCGTTGTCTATATTAAGGCTTTCGCCGTCGTTGAAGTCGGAAATACGAAGTATTGTAAAGTCGCCCTTGGGCAGCGCATGGTCGTCTACGACGGAATAAGTCGGATCTATATCGTAGAGCGCGGAGAGTTTATACGTCAGCGTTCCGCTGTACTGCGAATCTTCAAGCTCATACCACTCTGCAACCAGCGTCATATCGAGCTTTGTATCGGATTTATACGAGAACGCCTCGGCAAGGTTTTCGGGCGTGCCGTCAAACTCTGTCTTTTCTCCGTTTGTCACGGTTATCTTAATGCTGTCGGGTTCTCTGTCGAACACAAAGTTTCCTACGTCCGAACTGTTGAACTTTACAACGGGATTTGACACGTTTCTGTCGGAATTTGCCTCGACGTCGCTGCCGTCAAGAGCCTTATATTTCCAGTTGTACGTGCCGGATTTAAGCGTTATCTGCTTTCCGGAACGCTCATATGTAAGCACCGGCAGGAAGCTTGCCTGATTTACGTCGCCGAACTCGCTTCTTACAAGCAGATTTTTTGCGTTTTCGGGATCCATCATAAAGTATCTGCCCTCAGAGGTCTTATATATGCAGTCGTTTTCGTCCTCAAGCATATAAAGGCTGTACGAAACGGTAGAGCCGTCGCTCTCGGTAAAGGTGATCTCATACGGAGTTTCCTCATCGAAATTTCTGAACGCCGCGTCTATCTCGGTCGCGTTCTTTGTTATGTCGGAATAAACCGACAGCGACTGTTCGTCGGTAAATGTGTTTGACGAGCCGTTTATGCTGATGGTAAGGCTCTGCACCGCGTTCCTTTCGACAGCATTGGGATCTATTTTTTTAACAAGTATCGCAGCCGCGATAAGCGGTATGCACAGAAGCAGACTTACGGCAATGCGCGCCGATTTGTTTTTCGGAAAAAATGTATCGTTGTTCAAGAGTCTACGTTCCTTTCACTGTAATATTATCGGATATACAAACATACAAGTATATTATACAATTTTTTGCCGTATTCGTCAATATCTTTTTAAGTATTTGCCGCCGGAAACAAAAACACCTTACGCCAAATTACGGAACAGGCGGAAATTTGCGAAAATACCGTGCCGCCGTTCAAAAGCCGCGCACAAACGTACACGCTGCGCCGAAAATACGCCGCAGATAAACTTACGGTGTCCGTGCTTTGCCCAAAAAGCGCGTAACGCAAAGAGCCGCACGGCATAAAATACCGTGAGAAGCATTTTACTTCTCAGAAAGGAAAATCAATATGGACAACAACGCCAAAACAAGCGGAAGCGCCATGAATGCGCTTACCGGCACAAAAACCTTAAAAAATCTCGGCACTGCCTTTGACGACGAAGCGAAGGCATATGCCTTATACAATCTTTTTTCCGCCGCAGCCTACGACGAGGGCTATCCCAACGCCGCAAGCCTGTTTACAAACATTGCGGAAAACGAAATTCAGCATGCGGCGCTCTGGCTCGGATACATGGACGGCATCGGAACCACACCCGAAAATCTGAGAGTAGCCGCGGCAAACGAGCGCGAGGACGCGCAGACATATCTTGAAATGGCACGCACCGCCGACGACGAGGGTTTCTCTGAAATCGCCGAGAAATTCCGACTCACCTCCGCTGTCGAAACGGGTCACGAAAATACCTACAACCAGATGATTGCCGAAATCGAACAGGGTAAAGATTACGGCGACGCCTGCACTCACTGGAGATGCACAAACTGCGGCTTTGAGGCAGACGGAAACGTCCGTCCCGAGAGATGTCCTCTCTGCTCCTATCCCGGAGCTTATTTCAGAGTCGAAAACGCATAAATCACGTTTAACCGCGGACAAACAAATCCACGCGCCGCTTTTTCTTTAAAAACGCGCAAAACAAAAGCTCGGTACACTGCAAAACAGTCTTGTACTGAGCTTAAATTATTTTTATTATCTTTTAAAGAGTCTGACGTCCCGAAAGCGCTCTGAAAAGCGTCAGTTCATCGGCATATTCGAGATCTCCTCCGACAGGTATTCCGTAGGCAAGGCGCGATATTTTCACCCCGAACGGCGACAGCAGTCTTGAAAGGTACATTGCGGTAGCGTCGCCCTCAACGCTTGGGTTTGTCGCGAGTATTACCTCTATCTGTTCCGGCGGATACTGCGAAACAAGGTCGTTTACACGCGCCGTAAGCTCTTTTATTTTAAGCATTTCGGGAGTTTTTCCCTCAAGCGGAGAAATTACGCCGTAAAGCACATGAAAAACGCCGTTATACTCGTTTATGCGTTCTATTGCGTTGACGTCACGCGGATTTTCAACCACGCATATGGTCTTATGATCGCGCTTATTATCGGCGCAGAGAGAACAAACCTCGCTGTCCGAAATATTCTGGCATATCTTACAGTGCGTCACGCTCTTTTTTGCCTGAGTAAGAGCTTCCGCAAACTCCGCAACCTGTGCGTCGGGCATATCCAGCACATGAAACGCAAGTCTGTACGCGCTTTTTTTTCCTATTCCGGGCAGTTTTCCGAACTGTGCCGCAAGTCTTTCAAGCGGCGCTACATACGATACCTCTGACATATTCAAAAATCCTCTTTTACTATTCTTATTCGCCCTTATTTTCCGTCACGGGTTCACTTGTCTTTGCAAGCGTAAATTCAAAGCGGCAGTATTTTCCGTATTCGCTCTCAACGCTTATCTTTTCTCCGTGAGCCTCAAGTTTTGTCTTTGCGATATAGAGTCCGAGTCCCGTGCCGGTCTTATCAAGTCCGCGCGAAGAATCCGACTTGAAAAATCTGTCGAATACCATGGGCTGTTCTTCTTTCTTTATACCGAGTCCCGTATTATAAACGCTTACGGTATACTTATCCGGCAGATTATTGCGTATCTCTATCTTTATAAGTCCGCTGTCATAAGTAAATTTAATCGCGTTATCAATAAGGTTATACAGAATCTGATGAATGGAATCCCTATCCGCAAAAACGCAGGACGGATCGTCGTCGGTTTCAAACTCGATATTGAGTTTTTTCGCGTCTATCTTCTCCTCGAACGAGATAAGTATAAGTCTTGCAACTTCGCATATATCGAACGTTATCTTTGTAAGCTTCAGGTTACCCGATTCCATTCTGGATATATCAAGCAGCGAACTTACAAGTCTTGAAAGGCGTTTTACCTCGACGGAAACGATATTGAGATAGTAGCTTTGTTTATCTTTGGGAATAGTGCCGTCAAGAATACCGTCAACAAAGCCCTGTATACTTGTCATAGGCGTTCTGAGGTCATGCGAAACGCTTGAAAGAAACGTATTTCTTGAAGTTTCAAGCACAGTCAGCGACTCTGCCATATGATTGAACGCCATTGCAAGCTCTGCTATTTCGTCCGTGCCTTTTACCGGCACGCGCACGCTGAAATCTCCTCTTGAATAACTCTTTGCGGCGCTGCTCATCTCTTTAAGCGGCGTTATGATACGGTCGGTAATAAAGTACACGGCTATAACCGCGGCGAAGAATATCCAAAGGCTTGCGATTATTATAACGCGGATTATCTGCTCATACATGCCCTTCAAGCTTGTTCCCGGAGAGGACAGTATAATTCTTCCGACAATCGGCGCGTCCGCTGCCGTACCGTCAAGTACGGGATAGATATAATTAAACCGTCTTGTTTTGAAAAGTCCCGAGAGGCTGCTGTATCTGTAATCCGAAGAATTTTTCTTTGCGGCGTCAACTCTCACAGCGCCCGTATAATCCTCCGACAGTGCGCTTGATTCATTACCCGACAGGAATATAATTCTGCCCGACCCGTCCGTTATAATTACAGCGGACTCGGAGTACACGGACAGCGGTTCAAGGATATTTTTCAGCGTATCGCCCGAATCTTCAACAGCCTGCGAAAACGTAAGTTCATCGGACTTCATTATAGCTGCGATATTATTATATATGACCTTTGCGGTCTGATACATTACATTTTCTTTAGAGCGTATGGAATAGTTTGTCATGAGCGACGTTATTACGACTGCCACCGCGACGAATCCTATTCCGAGCAGCGCCACGAAGGACATGATATATTTAGTATAGATTGATTTAAACATACGTTTCACTTCTTTTAGGGTATTTTTCTTGGACTATATTAAGTTATTAATTGTAAGTTATTAGTTGTCGCTTATTTGGGCGGAAACGGATTACTCACTTCCATGTGCAACCTTATACCTCCGCTTTTCGGAATCGAAAAGACGGGCAAAAGATTTTCGCAGCTCAATCGCCGCCGCGAAAGCGTGGCTACGTGGAGGATTTCGCGCACCGAAACATACTGCGCCTCCGTATTCTCAAAAATCCTCATTTCGCATTGTCCACAAAGCTGTGTTGCGAAATCGCCGCGCGACCGGCGCGCGGATATAGGGTTTTGTACGAAGTTAAACTATTTTCGGCAAAAACGCCATTTTTAATATACTCAAACAGTCAACAGGACTTACTTTTCTGCCCAGCTTGCCTACGGCAAGATGACTTTTACAAATAGTTAGTTTTATGTTTGGCTGGATAAGAGTACAGTTCTGCACTAAATCGCACCGAACCGCACTTACAAAAACGTGACACGGCAGAAAGCAACATTATGTCAACCAAATCATTGCTTAGAAACCCGCCCCATCCGCGCGCCTGTCGCGCGGCGATTTCGCCAAAAGTTACATGGACGTACCGTAGTAGCAAGGCGGTCACTTTGGTAAAGGCTGTGTGGGAGAAAAATGTCTTACTTCGGGCGAAATCCTCCTCGTAGCCACGCTTTTGCGGCGGCGTCTGAGCCGCGAAAATCTTTTGTTTACGCTCTTTAGAGTGCAATCTTTTCGATTCCGAAAAGTTGGAGAATAGAGTTGCAAGTGGAAGTGGATTATCTTTTTTAGCCCAAAATAAGCAACACTCAGCCAAACGCAAAACATCTTTCAGCTTTTCTCCGTAGAAAAGCGTCAGAATAGAGTTGCACATGGCAGTGAATAATCAGTTTCAGCCCAAAACAAGCTACCACCCTGCTCCGAAACAACTCTACCTGTATTATACATTGAATCCGTTAAGTTTTCAAGTAAAAAAAGACCGCACGCAAGAAAAAATCTCGTGTGCGACCTCAGAATAGCCGTAAAAAATAATTATTCGGCTGCAGGAGCCTCAACGGGACATGTAGCTGCGCAAGTTCCGCAGTCAATGCACTCATCCTTGTTGATCTCGTACTTTCCGTCCTTCTCTGCAATGCAGCTAACGGGACATTCATCTGCGCATGCACCGCATCCGATGCAAACGTCCTTAGAAATAACATATGCCATTTTTTGCACCTCCATAATCTAAATGACTTTGTCTGCCGACAGCGCATTAATACGTCTGCCTAACAAACTACGAGGCTATTATATAACAGCACCTTTGTCAATACAAATACAATTTATTAACAAATAAAAAATTTTCATTCTTTTGCTGAAAAATCTGCAGAAAAACGCACACCGAACATTACTCCGCAAGCATTCTGCGGATCGGAGGATATGCGTATCTCACAACCGGCGCAAAAACCGCCGAAGTAATCGTACACTTTATGATATTGAACGGAAGCACGCCGCCGAATATGTAATACGCCTTTCCGAGTTCATCAAAATTGATAAACGCCGAGTACAGCGGTATCATAATGAAATAATTTACGAGCATTGCAGTTATGACCTGGCACACGGTCCCAAGAACAAGCGCGCATACAACATTTTTCATGCGTATCCCGGCTCCTGCCGCCGCATTTTTCTTTGCAAAAAGCCGATAAAACATACCTGCCGCAAAAACAAACAGCGCGCTTATCAGAAAATTTGAAAGTTCGCCGGTCATCGCCGTGCTTGAAACCGTAAGATGCACCGTGTTTCTTATCAGCACAACCGCAGCGCCGGCAGCCGGTGAAATAAGTATCGACGCAAACAGTGCCGGAATATCCGCGAAGTCAATTTCGAGCCACGAAAACGCCGGAAGTATCGGAAACGTCGGGAAAAGATACAATATCGCCGACATTGCGGTCAGCGTGCCTATGATTGTGATTTTTTTAATTCTGCTTTTCATAATAAAGCCTTCTTTCCGCGAAATATTCGCACAAGGTGATATTTCAAAGACTTTTGTGCCTGTTTTCGGTTAGCTTATACTTACTTTTGCACCTTTTACACCGGGTTTTCCACAGGCTGTTGAAACAGGCTTTTTCGGAACAAATTCGCACATTCCGAAATTACCCACATTAAAAAGCTCCTTTTTACGTGCATTTCTGTTAATAATTCCACACCGTTTCCACGAGTTTTCCACAGCGCGTTGCGCAGGTTTTGAACATTATCAACAGGGTTTTCCACAGTTTTGCACCACTTCGGCACATTATCCACAGAGTTTTCCACAGGAATATGTGCTATCATATGAACAAAATTTCGTGTTGCGTTCATATTTGAAATTTCACAAAACCGTGCATACAGGAGCAAAAAATCCCGTTCCGAACAGTCGGAATACAAGCTCCGTCACGCATGAAAGACGTGCAAAGCATTAAATTCCGAATAAGCACAAAAAAAGCCTTTGAAGAATCTCCTCCAAGGCTGCATAACGCACGGTAAAAATCTATGCGACGAAATATCGCACAATTACCGTATTCTCTTTACTTTATCCAGACTATACTGTCGGTACCGGAATTGACGAAAACTTGCATATTCGCGTCTCACCGGTTCTGCTGCGACTGCATTTTCCGTCACAAAGCGCCCAATACAAGCGCCGCAACGGCATTTTCACAGTCCGCTCTCGGACTTTACCGCCGGTAGGGATATTCTCCCTGCCCTGAAAGATTATACTGATATTAAATTTAAACAAATCGGGGCATTGCAGTCAAGCAACACCCCGAAATACTGCCTTTGGGGCAGAGCGATTCAATTAAAGAATCAATAATTAGCCGAGGATTTCAGCAACGACGCCGGATCCTACGGTTCTACCGCATTCACGAATAGCGAAACGGAGACCCTTTTCCATAGCTACGGGAACGATGAGTTCAACGTTCATATCAACGTTATCACCGGGGTTGCACATTTCAACGCCGTCGGGAAGAGTGATGATACCGGTAACGTCAGTGGTTCTGAAGAAGAACTGAGGTCTGTAATTGGAGAAGAACGGCTTATGACGTCCGCCTTCCTTTTCGGTAAGAACGTAAACGTGACCAACGAACTTGGTGTGAGGAGTGATGGAACCGGGCTTTGCAAGAACCTGACCCTTTTCGATCTCGTTCTTAGCAATACCACGGAGAAGAGCACCGATGTTATCGCCGGCTTCAGCGTAGTCCATCTGCTTGTGGAACATTTCAATACCGGTAATAGTGGTCTTCTTGGTTTCCTTAAGACCAACGATTTCAACTTCGTCAGCCATCTTTACCTGACCTCTCTCAACTCTACCGGTAGCAACTGTACCACGGCCGGAGATGGAGAATACGTCCTCGACAGGCATAAGGAATGTGTCGTCTGCTGCACGAACAGGAGTAGGAATATAGTCGTCAACTGCCTTCATAAGCTCAAGGATAGGAGCGTATGCAGGATCATTGATGTCGTTGGGAGCATCAAGAGCAGCTCTTGCGGAACCGCGGATGAAGGGGATCTCGTCGCCGGGGAAATCGTAGGTAGAGAGAAGATCTCTGGTTTCCATTTCAACGAGGTCGAGAAGTTCAGCGTCGTCAACGAGGTCGCACTTGTTGAGGAATACAACCATTGCGGGAACGCCAACCTGACGAGCGAGAAGAATGTGCTCACGGGTCTGCTGCATAGGTCCGTCTGTACCTGCAACAACGAGGATAGCACCGTCCATCTGAGCTGCACCGGTGATCATGTTCTTAACGTAGTCAGCATGGCCGGGGCAGTCAACGTGAGCGTAGTGACGCTTTTCGGTCTCGTACTCAACGTGTCTGGTGTTGATCGTGATACCTCTTGCTCTTTCTTCCGGAGCGTTATCGATCTGGTCATATGCCATGAACTCGTTATTTCCGTTAAGAAGAGAGAGAGTCTTGGTTATAGCTGCGGTAAGGGTAGTCTTACCATGGTCAACGTGGCCGATAGTACCAATGTTGACATGGGGCTTGGTTCTTTCAAATTTTGCCTTTGCCATTTGTAGTTTCCTCCTTAAAAGTAGAATACTTTAATTTAAATTAACAATATGATTATAACAGAATGTGCGTGTGTGTCAATAGAACTAATTGCAGAATTTACAATTTGTTCAACTGTGACTCGCTATTACTGCTGCTTGCCTCTCTGAGCGATAATGGTATCTGCGATATTCTTAGGTACCTGCTCATAGTGGCTGGGTTCCATTACATACTGACCGCGGCCCTGAGTCTTGGAACGGAGGTCGGTAGCGTAACCGAACATATTTGCCAGCGGAACGAATGCGTGTATCTGCTGAGCACCCGCGATAGGATCCATACCCTGGATCTGTCCGCGTCTGGAGTTAAGGTCACCGATTACGTCGCCCATGTAATCATCGGGAACGGTTACGTTAACCTTCATTATCGGCTCGGTAAGAACGGAGCCTGCTTTTCTGAGGGCTTCCTTGAGTGCCATTGAACCGGCAATCTTGAATGCCATTTCGGAAGAGTCGACTTCATGATACGAACCGTCGTACAGAGTGACCTTAAGGTCAACTACCTGATAGCCTGCGAGTACACCGGACTGCATTGCGCCCTGAATACCTGCGTCAACTGCGGGGATATATTCCTTGGGAATAGCACCGCCGACAACCTTATTTTCAAAGGTATATCCTGCGCCGGGTTCGTTAGGCTCAACGATAATCTTAACGTGACCGTACTGACCTTTACCGCCGGACTGACGCGCATATTTCATATCAACATCAGCGCTCTTTGTGATTGCTTCCTTATAAGCAACCTGAGGCTGACCTACGTTTGCTTCAACCTTGAACTCACGGAGAAGTCTGTCAACGATAATTTCGAGGTGAAGCTCGCCCATACCTGCGATGATGGTCTGACCGGTTTCCTCGTCGGAATAGGTCTTGAAGGTCGGGTCTTCTTCTGCGAGCTTTGCAAGAGCAATGCCCATCTTTTCCTGACCTGCCTTGGTCTTAGGCTCTATCGCAACTCTGATAACGGGTTCCGGGAATACCATGGACTCAAGGATTACGGGGTGATTTTCGTCGCAGAGAGTATCGCCCGTCGTGGTATTCTTTACACCGATAACGGCTGCAATATCTCCGGCGTAGATCTGGTCCACGTCCTCGCGGTGGTTAGCGTGCATAAGCACGATACGTCCGAGTCTTTCGCGGCCTCTCTTATTGGAGTTGTATACGGTAGTACCTGAAGTAAGGGTACCGGAATAAACTCTGATGAAGCACAGACGGCCGATAAACGGGTCTGTTGCAATCTTGAACGCGAGAGCTGCAAATGGCTCTTCGTCGGACGAATGGCGTACAACCTCGTTCTCGCCTTCGGGGAGATTGGGGTCGATGCCCTTTACGGGCGGAATATCAAGAGGCGAAGGCATATAATCGACGATAGCGTCGAGCAGCTTCTGAACGCCCTTGTTTCTGTAAGAAGTACCGCATACAACGGGAACCATTGTATTTGCGATAGTGGATTTTCTGATAGCAGCCTTGATTTCATCAACGGTGAACTTTTCGCCGTTCATATACTTTTCAAAGAGTGCTTCGTCAACCTCTGCGACATGTTCTTCAAGCTCTGCTCTGTACTTGTCTGCAAGCTCCTTCATGTCGTCGGGTATATCGGTTACCTTGATGTCCGTACCGAGGTCGTTTGTGAATATAAACGCCTTCATGAGGACAAGGTCGATAACGCCGGTGAAAGTATCTTCAGCTCCGATAGGAAGCTGAATCGGCACTGCGTTAGCATGGAGTCTTTCGTGCATCATGTCGATAACGCGATAGAAGTTCGCGCCCATGATGTCCATCTTGTTAACGTATGCCATACGCGGAACCTTATATTCGTCCGCCTGACGCCAAACAGTCTCGGACTGAGGCTCAACGCCGCCCTTTGCACAGAATACTGTAACAGAGCCGTCGAGAACCTTCAGCGAACGCTGAACTTCAACGGTGAAGTCAACGTGGCCGGGGGTATCAATGATGTTGATTCTGTGAGGAACATACTGTTTCTCTTCGCCCGACCAGAAACAGGTCGTTGCAGCCGAGGTAATTGTAATACCTCTTTCCTGCTCCTGTTCCATCCAGTCCATTGTTGCAGCGCCGTCGTGAGTTTCACCGATCTTATGATTTTTGCCGGTGTAATACAAAATACGTTCGGTAGTTGTAGTTTTTCCGGCGTCGATGTGAGCCATTATACCAATGTTTCTGGTATGCTCAAGTGAACAACTTCTCGGCATTGCGTTTTCTCCTTAAATCAATATCTGTAATGAGCGAACGCCTTGTTTGCGTCTGCCATCTTATGGGTATCTTCACGCTTCTTTACAGCGGATCCGAGTCCGTTGCAAGCGTCCATTATCTCGCCCGCGAGACGTTCAGCCATCTTCTTTTCGCTTCTGGCACGCGAATATGTGGTCAGCCAGCGAAGTCCGAGGGTCTGTCTTCTTTCGGGTCTTACTTCGATCGGCACCTGGTATGTCGAACCGCCTACACGGCGAGCCTTGACTTCCAGCACCGGCATAATGTTTTCGAGAGCCTTCTGGAATGCTTCCAGCGGATCTCCCATCTTCTCATTTATGATCGCAAATGCGTCATAGACAATTTTCTGAGCCACGCCCTTCTTACCGTCGTACATGATGTTGTTGATAAGCTTTGTTACAAGCTTGGAATTGTACATAGGATCGGGCAGTACGTCTCTCTTGGGTACATTACCTCTTCTCGGCACTTGTATTCCCTCCTTCACAAAAAATGAATTCACAGGTACTCGAAATGATTACCGTATTCCGTCAGCACTTTCTAATGAGGCAAGCACCTTTATTTAAAGTGCGGCAACCTCTTTAAAATACCAACCGACACTCCGCTGAATTACACGAAGCGTCCGAAAAGAAAAAGTCAGATCAAAGAATTACTTCTTTGCAGCTTTTTCACGCTTTGCGCCGTACTTGGAACGCGACTGATTTCTCTTAGCAACGCCCTGAGTATCGAGAGTTCCGCGAATGATGTGGTAACGGACACCGGGCAGATCCTTAACTCTTCCGCCTCTGATGAGTACGACAGAGTGTTCCTGAAGGTTATGTCCGATTCCGGGGATATACGAGGTAACTTCAATACCGTTGGTAAGGCGGACTCTCGCGATCTTACGAAGAGCAGAGTTAGGCTTTTTAGGAGTCTTTGTCGAAACCTTTGTGCAAACGCCTCTCTTCTGAGGTGCGCTTACGTCGGTTGTTCTCTTTGTAAGGGTGTTGAGACCCTTCTGGAGAGCAGGAGACTTAGACTTGTAGAAAGCCTGTTCGCGTCCTTTTCTGACTAACTGGTTGAATGTTGGCATACCGCAGCTCCTTTCAAAATTATTATCAATTTCGCGTATTTTTATGCCATTCCGACACTTAAACACACTAATCAACTATTGAATTCTACTACAACAGTTCCGTTTTGTCAAGGGTTTTTTTAAAAAATCGGAAAATACGTGTGTTTTGACCGCAAAAAGCTGTCGGAACGGGTCGTTTTTTGACATTTTACTTATATTTTTTCTCCTTTACCCTTATCCTCTTTTTAGAATCATAAAAAAATATTCCTTATTATATAGCCAAACCGCAAATTTTATCAGCCGCGATATTTATGCAAAGAGAAAGCCGCGGATCTTCTCCGCGGCGCACCGAAATATTCCGTCAGACCTCCTGCAAAGTCCTGAGCTTATAAAACTCGCCCTTCTTTTCCATAAGCTCCGCGAACGTACCCGTTTCTACGCACATTCCCTGCTTTATCACGGCAATCTTGTCGGCGTTTTTAATGGTGGAAAGCCTGTGCGCGACTATAAACGTCGTATGACCTTGTGACAGGTTGTTTATCGCGTCCTGAATCTGCCTTTCGGACACGCTGTCGAGCGCGCTTGTAGCCTCGTCAAGAATAATAACGTCGGGATTTCTTATAATGGCGCGCGCAATGGAAAGGCGCTGACGCTGACCTCCCGAAAGATTGGCGCCGTGTTCCTCAAGCTGAGTATCAACACCGTTGGGCAGCGACGAAATGAACTCCGTAAGCCTTGCGGCGTCAAGTGCGGCATACAGCTTTTCATCGGTCACGTTTTTCAGTCCGTAGGTGATATTTTCGCGTATTGTTCCGGTAAACAGCACGCTGTTTTGCGGCACTATCGAAATGTGCTTGCGGTAATCGTGAAGATCGATACCCGTAATGTCGTGTCCGTCCACGGTGATACTGCCGGATTTCGGCAGATTAAAGCCGATAATGAGATTTAACAGCGTGGTCTTTCCTGAACCCGACTCTCCGACAAACGCAACGGTTTCTCCCGCGTTTACTTTAAGATTCATTCCGCGCAGCAGCGGCTGGTCGTCCTCATACGAAAAATAAACGTCCTTGAATTCGTAATCTCCTCTGAAGTCGGTAAGCTTAAGCTTTCCGCTGTTTTCCTCGACGTCCATAGACGAGAGAATTTCACCGACGGAGGATATTGCCTCAAAACCTTTTGTAAGTATCGGCAGCAGTCCGATAATCGACGAGACCTGTCCAGTAAGCATTGTAAAATACTGCTGATAAAGCGATATGTCGCCGACCGGTATCTCGCCCTTAAACACCATATATCCCGAAAACAGCAGGCACAGAAACTGGAAAAGCTGAAACATTACCCACGAAATCGAGCCGAACAGCGCCGTCACCATGTCGAGCTTAAAGCCTGTGTTGGCAAGCCTGTTAAGGATCGAGGTCATTTTGCTGACCTCCTTGTTTTCAAGAGCGTGGGCGCGCGTGATGGGCGTCATTTCCACCATATCCATAAGGTTTGCCGAGGTATTCTCCATGTTTTTGCGGAAGGTTCTGTTGGTAGAGCCAATCGGTCTGCGGAATGCGCGCACCGTCGCAACGGCGCACGGAATACAAAGCAGAAAGAACACGAAAACCGTAAGATTTGAATACAGCACAACCGCGAGCGCGGTTATCATATTTATGATAATGCCCGGAATTGTGGTAAACAGGTGCGTTGACAGCTCGTGAATTGTCTCGACGTCGCGCATGAGCTTTGACTGTATGCGTCCCGACTGCATTTCCTTGTGGAAAGTTATTGAAAGCTGCTGAAGCTTGCGCACCATGGCTCCGCGAAGCCCTGCTTCTACCTTGCGCGAAACAATGCTGTGGTACTTTATGTGCAGCATATGCGTTGGTATATTCAAGAAAAACAGCGCGGTCATGACGCCTATGTAAATTACAAGCCGTTTTGAAAAGTCGGGCGTCGGGTGAGTTACTATGTTTATGAATTTCGCCGTGATTATCGGCAGCACGATGACCGGCAGCGTCTTGATAAAATAGAAAAACAGCGAAATGAGTATTTCTTTGGTATACTTTTTATACATCTTAAAAAGTATCTTAAAAGGACGGTCTCCCGAACGGATATAGGTATCTATAAGCTCTTGTTCAAGAACCTTTACCTCGTCGTCGGTAAAAACCTCGTCTTTTCCCTTACTCTTTCGCTGCGCTTCTCTGATCTGTGCCGGAACGGGTGTGCCTTGGGGTTTTGCGTTGCATTTCTCCGACTGTCTGCTCATAATGAGTACCTCCGTGGAGTCACGTTGTTTTATTCGTTTGTTCTGCCGATTTAATTTGCCTTTACATTACCAAAACACGGACGCGTTGTCAATAGGTAAACGCAAATTTCCAAAAGTTTTTTATTACTGTTTTCGTATCCCGATCCGACAGTCGCAATTCGGTTATTCTCAAAGCACAAAAAACGTAAAATATGTTAAAACCGATTGATTTTTGTTCATGGTTGTGATAAAATATATTTAAAATCATGTACAGACAGCGGCACAAGGTGTGTGTCGGAAATTATCCCGGAGGGAACAATGAAAAAGCATGAAAACAAATCCGCCGTAACCGAGAATCTGCTCTGCGAAGTTTCGGGCACGGCTTTTACAAGATTCAAAAGCTTTTGCGTCAATGTTCTCGGAACGACGGTTGACGAACTGCCGTCCGAACAGAGCATTTTTATGAGGCAAAGCCTTTCCATAGTCTTTTTCGCAACGATACTGTTTTTAGCCACCAACGGTTTCTATCTTGTAAAAAACATCATATTCGACACCGCGATAGTTATCGATATGATACCGCTGTACATGATGGTTGCCTCCTCCGCGGCAATGCTGCTTTTCCTTATATTTTACAAAGATTACGGCTCACGGGTGTCGAGATTCGTTCTGCTTGCGTTTTATACAATGGTTGTGGCAAGCGTTATCGTATTTATGGTTTCCTGCAACTTCCACAAAATAGGTCTTTCGATCTCGATGTGCTACCTCTTTGTAATAATGATCGCACCCACATACAAACTGTTCGACACAGTGCTCATATGCGCTCTGATCTTGGCAAGCTGGTGGCTTCCGGGAATACTTCCGTATTCGGAAAACTACAATCTGTTTAAGCATTTTCTGCTGCGTTTCTCTATCGTCGCCGGATTTATCGCGGTACGTTCCGTATTCATGCGTCAGTCCGCAAACGAACGCATTATTAGCGAAATGAGCAATTCTTTCATCAAACTTGCCTACAACGACACAATGACCGGCACGCTGAACAAAAAGGCTCTCGAAACATACTGCTCGTTTGTCGCCGAAAAAATGAAACCCGAAAAAGTCAGTGCCATAATCTTCGACATAGACAACTTCAAGTCGTACAACGACCATTATTCGCACATGAAAGGCGACGAGGCGTTAAAGTTTGTTGCACAAAGCATTGTAAATGTACTTGAAAGATCCGACAGGTATCTTTTCCGTTTCGGAGGAGAGGAATTTGTCACGATACTGCCGGGCGTCGGTGCGGACGAGGCACGTGAGATTGCCTGTGAGTTTCTCGGCGCGGTGCGCTCTGCCGCCATTCCGAGAGAAGATACTCCAGGTCAAAGCATTGTTACCGCGTCTTTCGGAATTGCCTGCGGAACAAGCGAAGATCTGAAAGACCTCTCGCTCATAAAAGAAGCCGACAGACAGCTTTATATTTCCAAAAACGGCGGCAAGGACTGCATTGCCGAAAACGGCGAAATATTCGCCTGCCGCAAAGAACCTGCCGCGGAAGTATAAAAATCAGCAGCTGCGCGAAATAAGATAAAGAAAAAAGCCTATGGACACTGACTTTACAATGTTCATAAGCTTTATTTTTTGGTCGGAGTGAGAGGATTCGAACCTCCGGCCTCTTGGTCCCGAACCAAGCACTCTACCAAGCTGAGCCACACCCCGAAAAAACAATATTTTATTGCAACGCTTGAATTATATCACAACACAAAACTTTTGTCAAGCCGTTTTGAGCGATTTTTTTGTCTGCGCTCCAAAATCACGCTGTACTCTCATGTGCCGCGGCACTTTTTCGGCGTCCGATGCAAAAAACACGGTCTTTTTTTAAAAAAGTGTTGTCAAAACCGCTTATCGACTGTATAATATAGAAGTATATTTATGACTGTCTGGAAAAGGAGCGTCTTTTGATGCCTTACATCAATACAAAGCTTGAACAATATAAGGAGTATCTGCACGGCAAAACAGCGTCGGTTCTCGGACTCGGCATAAGCAACGCGCCGCTTATAAAATTTCTCATCGAAAACGGCGTGAAAGTCACGGCGCGCGACGCAAAGAGCCTTGAACAGATAAAAGCCGCAGGGCTTATCGACCTTGATTACTGCAATGCGCACGGCGTGAAATTCATACTCGGCGAAAACTATCTTTCGGATATTACCGACGAGATAATCTACAAATCTCCCGGAATACGCTTTGACCACCCCGAAATTTTAAAGGCATATTCGTGCGGCTCCGTCATAACAAGTGAAATGGAGGCGTTTTTATCGCTCTGTTCGTCAAAAATAATCGCCGTCACCGGCAGCGACGGAAAAACCACCACGACAACGCTGATCTCCGAGATTTTAAAAGCGGACGGCAAGCGCGTTTTTCTCGGCGGAAACATAGGCACGCCGTTGCTGAGCCGCGTGGGCGAGATAACTCCCGAAGATTTTACCGTGCTTGAGCTTTCGAGTTTTCAGCTCCACACCGTAAACCGTTTTGAAAATCCCGGACTTCCCTTTTCACATCTTGTTTTCCCCGACGCCGCAGTTATTACAAACATTTCACCAAACCACTTGAACTGGCACACCGATATGGACGAATATGCGGCTGCGAAATATGCGGTCTACAAAAATGCGCGTCCCGGCTCACTGCTTGTGTCGAATTCGGGCTGTGAAAACACGGCTCACTGCATGGAGGACGCGAAAAAGCTCGGTTTAAGAACTCGTTTCTTTGCAAGCGGCGTACCGTCCGACATCAACGTAAAAGACGGTTACATATGCGTAAACGGCGAAAAGATTATAGCGGTTTCCGACATAGTTATCCCCGGAAAGCACAACGTCGAAAACTACATGGCTGCAATAGGTGCGACTTACGATTATGTGAGCAAGGACGCCGTATACAAGGTTGCAACAACGTTCGGCGGTGTCGAACACCGTCTTGAGCTTGTCAAAAAGGATAAAAACGGAGTTAGATATTACAACAGCTCTATCGACTCTACTCCCACGCGCACTCTTGCGGCGCTTAGCTGTTTCGGCAGCGAGTATGACGGCAGAATTGTGCTTATTCTCGGCGGCAAAGACAAAAATCTCGATTTTTCCGAGCTTGCAAACGTCGCCTCACTCAAGGCAAAAGCCGTTGTTATTTCCCATGATACCCCCGAATGTAAAATTTTTAACGCGTTCAAGTCTTCCCCGAACTTCGATCCGTCAAAAACTCTGCTTGAAACCCGTGACGGATTCGATGACGCCGTTAATTTCGCAGTCACACTCGCTTCCCCCGATGATGTCGTTCTCCTCTCTCCTGCCTGCACAAGCTTTGACGAATTTGACAACTTTATGCAGCGCGGCGACAGATTCAGAAAATTAGTGCTTTAAAAAAATACGCGCTTTTCTGAAGAAAAGCTGAGCAAAAGACTTTCGTAGCCCTTAAATAAGAA
>ERZ857745.2083-NODE-2083-length-22764-cov-3.863094_pt1 | contig 22764 bp, 16 predicted proteins | sample MGYA00519699_ERZ857745 | MGnify/ENA primary metagenome ERZ857745 (study PRJEB31778, sample SAMEA3449357) | human gut metagenome | biome: human gut; feature: human-associated habitat; material: faeces | place: United Kingdom | collected 2010/2012 ...
CTACTATGGTGCCAAGTCCCGTTCCTACACCGCTGCAAAGGAACAGGTCCAGCACTCTCTGCAATACCAGTACCGCGATCGCCGCAACAAGAAGCGTGAGATCCGTCGTCTGTGGATCACCCGCATCAACGCCGGCGCCCGTCTGAACGGCATGAGCTATTCCGCCTTCATGAACGGCCTGAAGAAGGCCGGCGTGGAGCTGGACCGCAAGGTGCTCTCCGACATGGCCATCAACGACCCCGCGGCTTTCACCGCCATCGTCGAGGTCGCCAAGAAGGCCCTGTAAGCTGTTCTAAGCTTAACAATGTTGAACACCCCGCTTGGGAATCCAAGCGGGGTGTTTTGCGTTAGGTGACCTGTTTCAGGCTGTAGATACGAAAAAAGCGCCCCAAGGCGCTTTCCACGTGCCATGCTATCGCGTAGCGCTTAAAGCGCTTACGATGCCTCCAGCTCTTCGTGCGTTCCGGACAGCGTGCGCCCGATATAGGTGCGGGCGGCAGCGGATGCGGTGCCGGTGTAGCCGGCCTGAACCTCGATGCCGGCTGCTTTCAGGGCCGTCTCCGAGGTCGGATCGATCCTGTTGACGATCATGACGCTGACGTCAAGGTCTTTCAATACCTGAGCCAGCTGAGCCGGAGGGAACGAAAGGTTGGGCATATTCTGGCAATCGGCGAACATGCCACGGTCAACGCGATAGCACATGAAACTTGAACTGCGTGCAAATCTTGGCGCCACATCAAGCCCCTGGCAAGCTACCGCTATGCGCATGGCGTCCTCCCTCCTAAAGACGATATACACTTTACCGATAGATTACCGGGCTGTTATGCGCCGGCCCCCTAACCGGCGCAATAGCATCTGTTAGCGGCGCCTGTTGCGCTGGTGCGCAACCTGGGCGCGATGGGCGCGTCCAGGGCGGAAATCGGCGCCCTGCGCACCGGACGTGCTGTTGGTCTTGGCGCGGTTGGCGGAAGCGTTCCTAGAGCCATTGCCGCGCTTTTGCTGTGAGCCGTGGTCGGCGTTGCTGTGCTTCCTTGCAGCGTGCGCCGTCCCGCTTGCGGGCTTTTCGGCGACCTTGCGGCCGCCCCGCTTGGCGCGACGGGTGCTCACCTCTTCGGCCTGCGCGGCCTCGCGCGCCTTGTTCTTCCTGCGCGTGCGGGCGGCCTGCTCCTTCTTAGCTTGCTGGATCTCGGGATCGCGACGTGCCTCGGCGCGCTGCGCCCTGGCCGCGGCCTCGTTCTCGGCTTCGTGCATGTCGAAGTTCTGAAGCTCAAGCTCGGGGATGGTGCGCTTGAGCAGCTTCTGGATGTCGCGCAGCGCGTCGGCGGTTTCGGGACTGACGAAGCTGACGGCGAACCCGGAAGCGCCTGCGCGGCCCGTGCGGCCGATGCGGTGCACGTAGTCCTCGGGCTGCGTGGGCAGGTCGTAGTTCACCACATATTCCACTTCCTCCACGTCGATGCCGCGTGCGAGCACATCGGTGGCGACCAGCACGTCGGTGGTGCCGTTGGCGAAGTTCTCAAGGGCGCGGCGGCGCTGGTTCTGGCTGCGGCTGGAGTGGATGGCCTCGACGGAGTACCCGACCTTCTTCAGGCGGCGGCACGTGGCGTCCGCGCGGCTGCGCGTGCGGCAGAACACGATGACGCGCCTGTGGCCGCGCTCCTTCATGAGACCCTTGAGCAGCTCGGGCTTCACCGCTTGCTGCACATGCATGACGTACTGCTCTACCGTGTCGGCAGTCTCGCCCTTGTGGGCTATCTCGACCATGGCGGGGTCGTGCAGAAGCTTGCCGGCCGTGTTCATGATGGTGCGGTCGATGGTGGCGCTGAACAGCAGGGTTTGACGGTTTTGCGGCGTGGAGCCGATGATCTTGCGCATGGCCGGCCAGAAGCCCATGTCGAGCATGCGGTCGGCCTCGTCGAGCACGAGCACTTCCACGCTGCTCAGATGCGCGGCACCCTGGTCCATAAGATCGACCAGACGGCCCGGCGTGGCGATGAGCACATCGACGCCGCGGTTGAGCTCCTGGATCTGCGGGTTGTAGGAAACGCCGCCGACTACGGTGAGGACGCGATGGTGCGTGTTCTTCGCGATGATGCCGCACACCTCGCCGATCTGCTCGGCAAGCTCGCGCGTGGGGGTGACCACCAACATGAGCGGGCCCTTGTTGCCCTTGGCATGCCCGAGCTTGTCCATGGTGGGCAGGCTGAATGCGGCGGTTTTGCCCGTGCCGGTCTTCGCGGCGGCGATCAGGTCGCGGCCTTCGAGCACCTTGGGGATGGCCTGCTCCTGCACAGGGGTGGGGGTGCTGTAACCGAGTTGGGCCACAGCTTGCAATGCCTGGCCCGAAAGGCCGAGGTCGTCGAAATGCGTCATATAAGGTAGATCCTTTCCAGATGCGCGCGGCTCTATCGCACGTGCGCGGGTTTATGCCCCCAATAGAAATGGAGGAAGTGCTTCTTGTATAGCGGGTTTGCCGGGTCTTTCTCAGCATTGGCAAGTTCTATGGCGGCGCACGCTATGTCGCGTGCAGCGTCTGGATGGCGAAGGAAGCTGCCGTTGACCAGCATCGATCGCGCGCTCTCGGGGCTGCGGGAGACGTGTCGCAACGCTTCGAGCAGCTCTCGCCAGGTGGTGACGTGCATGGCAGCGCCGTGGGCGGTGAGCAGCCTGACGTTGGCGTTTTCCTGGCCGTATGCGCGGCCCAGCAAGATCATGGGCACCTGGGCGCACAGGCATTCGGTGACGGTAAGGCCGCCGGATTTGCAGATGACCAAATCCGATGCCGCCATAAGGCCCGCCATGCCCTCTACGTACTCGAGCACTGTCACGCAATCGGAGATGCCCAGGTCGCTGCAGGCCCTTCGCAGATGGCCGGCGTACTCGGCATCGTTTCCCGCGACGAACACGAAATGCAGGGTATCGCCGAACGTGTGCAGATACGGCAGCAGGTTGTCGAGCGCCGTGCGGAAGTGCACGTAGGGCCGGGGCAGATAGGCCCCGGCGAGCGCCAGCACGATACGCTTGTCCTGCGGCAGGTCCAGGCGTTGCCGGGTTTGCTCGCGGTCATAGCTTGCGCGGAAATCCTCGCGAGTGGGGATGCCGGTGATACGGATGCGCTGCTCGGGCACCAGGCGCGGGCGCAGCGTTTCGGCCATGCTTTCCGTGGCCACGCAGAACAGGTCGGTCGACAGATGCGGCCACAGGCCCTCGGTCTCGTAGTCGGTGGGAACGCACACGATGGGGAAGCGCTGTCCGGTGAGCATGCGCGCCGCCACCGCGACGTTGGCTGCGGTGATGTGCGTGCAGATGATGGCAAGCGGGCGGCGTTTGCGCACCAGTTCGGTGAACTTGCCGTACATCAGGTGCGACCAGATGCTCCCGCCGCCCCATAAAAGCCTGCCGGTAAGCGTGAAGCGCCACGTCAGGTCATATATCGGGCGGGTGGGGCCGGTGAACATGGAAGCGGTTTTGTCGCCATCGAACACCACGCGGCCGTAATCGAGCACATCGAGCACTTCGACCTCAAGACCATCGGGGAGCTTTGGCACAACGGGGAAGGCCTCCGTGGGCTGTTCGCGTCCTTCGGCCTGCTCGGCTTTCATACATTCGAAGGCTTGGGCTACGGCATTGGCCGCGCTGCGATGCCCCGAGCCCACCGAAGCGTGCATGACGATGACCAGCGGTGCGGCCTGCTCGTTTCGCGGATCGGTTTCGGCGGGGGTAGCGATGATGATTGCCTTCCCTTCAAGATAGCGAAAAAGCCGGCAAGCCGGCTTTCACTAATAAGAAGGGCCGGTACTCGACCAGCCCTAGCGTTCGAATGGTGCCCCCAACGAGAATCGAACTCGTGTCTCAGCCTTGAAAGGGCCGCGTCCTAACCTCTAGACTATGGGGACGGGTTGCGCTTCCGTCTCGAAAAGCAGCCCGTTTAGTATGCCAAAAAGCAATTCGTTTCGCAAGCCCCTATTGGGCGGTTGTGCATATTTCTTACACAACCTGATCCCGTTTCAACATACCGGAAGGGCTCGTTTCGCTAAAACCCCCGTAGACTGATGATCGTCGATGGGGGCGTGAAACGATCGGGTGCATTGGCCTGCGCTGATGGGGACGCCCTTGCCGACGGAACAGGAGGCTGCGGGAGGCGTTTGCCCGCTGCGGTGCGTTAGCGTCCGTAGCGCTTGTAGGCTTCCGTGACCTCGATCTCGTACTGCTTGCGGTTGCCCTTGACCACCGTGTCCAGGATAAGCCCGCACGCGAAGCACAGCAGGCCCACGAACACCAGGCCCACCGCCAGAAGCGCCGTGGGCAGCTTCGGCACCAGGCCCGTGGCGGCGAACTGCGCGATGACCGGCACGCCGGCCACCAGGCCCAGCACCACGAACAGCAGCGCCACCCAGGAGAACAGCGCCAGCGGCTTGTAGTCCTTGAACAGCGACATGATCATCATGAGCACCTTGAAGCCGTCGGAGAAGGTGGACAGCTTCGATTCCGATCCCTCGGGGCGGTCGCGGTAGTCGATGGGCACCTCGGCGATGCGCCAGCGCTTGTCGACGGCGTGGATGGACAGCTCGGTCTCGATCTCGAAGCCCGGCGAGAGCACGGGCATGGTCTTGGCGAACACCTTGTTGTAGGCGCGGTAGCCCGTCATGACGTCGGAGAACTCGAACCCGTAGATGGCCTTGATGAGGAAGCGCACCAGGTCGTTGCCGAAGCCGTGGAAGGCGCGGTCGTTCTCCTCGCCGTAGGTGCCGTTCGAGAGGCGGTCGCCCACCACCATGTCGGCCTCGTCGGCGAAAAGCGGCGCGAGCAGGGCAGGGGCTGCCTCGGCGGGGTAGGTGTCGTCGCCGTCGACCATGAGGTAGGCCTCGGCGTCGATGTCGCGCATCATCTGGCGCACGACGTTGCCCTTGCCCTGGCGGCGCTCCACCTTGACCGTGGCCCCGTGGGCGCGCGCGATGTCGCCGGTGCCGTCGGAGGAGTTGTTGTCGTAGACGTACACGGCCGCCTCGGGCAGCACGCGGCGGAAGTCGTCGACCACCTTGCCGATGGTGACGGCCTCGTTGTAGCAGGGTATGATGACGGCCACGCCTTTGCCGCGGCAGATGGCTTGAGCAGTTTCTGTCATAGTTATCCGTTTCTATGATTATAGACAATCATTTCTGAGCTGTTTGCTCTGTTGAGCCGTTGATTTTTGGAATCACAAAGAGCATCGTAATATAAAACGGTAGCAAAAATTGTAATGCTGCCGCGTATCTTTCCCAATACCAAATCGGTGAAGCGATTAGTAGGGACAAGATCAGCGCCAATGAGGGGATTAACGGCAATATCCATTTGGTTTTCTTGGCAAGGGCGAAAGCCATAGAGATGAACAAGAGCAGCCATGTCAACCAGCCTATGGGGATGGAATAATTGTCGTAAGGAAGGATGCTGTAGACTAAATCATTGCTGAACAGGTTCTTCGGTTGAATTCCTAGTGAAGGGGCTTCTCTAGGGTCCTCAGCTGTTCTTGGCACGCCTCCGTTAATGTTGCTTTGATGGAAGACTACGGAAGGATGATTGACCGTCCAGTACCCAAACGTTTGCATTTCCCACGCCTCAAAATATACGAGGGGATTTTTTACGAGCATAGATAGCCAATGCGGCCAAAAATCATCGGTTAAGGGTTCGGGATCGAATTGTGTATTCCACTTCAAGGGGTCCGTGCATGTTGGGGCATAGACTTCTTGGTACTGTTCAAGGGGCAAAAGGGAGGACATGTATTCTTTATCTGATTCGGTCGTGTCTCCGTCATAGGCGACGACGCGAGCCATTTGGTTCAGCGGAACGCCGAGTCCTTCCACCTTTTCGTTTGGCGAGATTCCGAGCGAATTGTATATGGGTCCGGTTATGAGAAGGCTGGCGGCGATTGCTATTGCTGGAATCGCCGATACGACTGAAAGCATCCTGGAATCGGACCTTTTTCTATCCAGGATTGCATATGCGAGCAGGCCTACGAGGAGAAGCGCTTCAATTGCGATGCCATTGCTTCGCAGAAATGCGATGACGATTGATTCAAATGCAAACAGGGGAATCCACGCCTTGCTTGTGGTGGCAATGGCCCCTTTAGTCGCAACAAGGTCGAACAGAAGCACGGTTATGACGACAATGGCGGCTGAGAACAGCGGATCTTTCCACATGGCTATAGAATACGTTGCGATATAAGGTGTTATGCCGAATAGGGCAATAAGAGCTACTGCCCATACTTTGCGTGCTCCTAATCGTTGGACAATCCATTGAATCAGAATCGAATACGACAGAGCCATGATTACGGTTTGAAAGAGACTGTATAGCGCGCAGCCCGATGTTGTTGAGAGGCCCAGTGAATGTGCAAGCGATATGCAACCTTGGATTAGTAATGTGTAGGCAACTGGATGATGGTTTGAGTATCCGGTATTGCCAAGTGCTTGGTTTATGGAGCTGATCGAATCTCCAAAGATAAATCCTGGCCAGTAGGCTAGTAGGTATGGAATGTGAAGAAGGGCGATACATCCTGTGTAGAGCAGAATTGGCTTTGTCATAAGCGGATGAATGCTTGCCTGCTCCTTTGCGGGCCTTGATAATTGGTGACGGCACAGGCCATATGCCAGCATAGCGATTATGAAAGAAACAACAACGAGCACAGCGAACGTACCGAAATCGGCCACGCTGTATGGTGCGATATAATTTTCCTTTATGGTCCCAGCGTACGTTCCGCCCGTTATGCATATATGGTTGCTTAGCACAACGCTAATCGAGAAGAGCACGGACAGAAGGAACATGAATGCAAATTCGGTAAATGAAAAATGCTGGGCGGCTTTGCGAAACGGCGCTCTTCTTTTCAAGGTTAAAGCCCTTCTAGTTTGTGGTTTGACGGAGGACAACGACGTAATGACTCATTATTTTGGAGTGCCGGATGCTGATGCCTGTACTTCCTGAATAAGCTTGTTGGCGGATTCCCTCCAAGTGCATTGGCTGCGAACTCTTGCAGCAAGCTGTTCTCCCATGTGCTTGATTGTCGCCCTGTTCGAAGCTGCTTTTTCGAGCGCGGCTTTTACGTCGGATGCGCTCATAGATTCAAGGAGGATGCCGTATTCATTTGTCGGAGCTATTTCATGCATGCCTCCGACGTCCGTGGCGATTATGGCGGTACCACAGGCGGCAGCTTCTAGGAACATCGTGCAGAAGCCTTCCGATCGTGAAGGCAGGCAGAGCGCGTCTGCTTGCAATAGCAGGGCGGCTAAATCGCTCTTGCTTAGCGTGCCTGGGGTTGCCAAGCGGGCTGCTCCCAATTGTTGGACTTTGCATCGCAAAGGACCGTCGCCTGCCATGATGGCAAAAATGTTGCAGTCGGCTTCGAGATCTTTGATGGCTTCTGCTAGTTGAAGTACCCCCTTCTCAGGTACAAATCGACCAGCGAAAGCGATTAGAAGAGCATCTTCCGGAATACCTAGTTCATTCCGGAAATCCCGATTGCTTGCTTGGTTGACAAAAGCATCTGCGTCAATGGCATTAGAGATTTCTCCTTGTGAAGCAATCCCGAAATGGGAAAGCCACGCGCTTGCTTTTTTGGATACCGCAAAGCAGGTTGGATTATATCGTTTGATTGAGGCTGTCATCGCATGCTCGATCAAGTGTAGGGGTGCATCAAGCGCCGGGTTTCCGAGCGTAAGATGCGCAGAACCGTGCTCGATAAGCAGTGGTGTGATGCCGTGCGTTCGCGCAAAATGTGCTCCTTGCGAACTTAGACAGTAAAATCTCGTGTTGATTACCACGTTGTCGATTGGCTGCTCATTGAGCCAACTCCATAGCCTATCGGCCTCGTTGTTGTTGAGGGGAAGGGGAAACCTGCCGTTCAGGAATGGTCTGCATGGCAATCGGATAACTTCGACACTGTTCGAAGACTCTTCGGGCGCGGCACCGTTTGTGTTCATGGTGACAACGATAACGCGTTGTCCCTTTGTAACGAGTGCCTCGGCAATGCCTTTTGTATAGGATTCGACGCCCCCGATATGCGGTTCGTATAATGCCGAGAAAATGCAGATGCAAGGGTTGTGCGCCGTATCGGCAGTAGGGCTGCTGGATGCTGAAACGGTGTGAAGCATAATTCTCCTTGTTGCGTCTGCGCTTCTGCGTGTTTGTATGCTTAAGATTATACCCATACGGTGACTTCCTGGTCATGAGCCGAATAGGGCGATACAATAAACGCTTGGAAATTTGAATGCTGCCGAGTAGAGAGCAATTGGGAAGTGGATAACACTTTAGGAAATAGGCGCGTCATCGCTGTTGTTCCTGCATATAACGAACGAGATAATATTGTATCAACTATTGAAGACCTGCGTAGCAATGCGCCTGGAGTTGACTATGTCATCGTCAATGACGGCTCCAAGGACGATACCCTTAACATTTGTCGGGAGCATGGCTACAACGTTATCGATTTGCCAGTGAACCTTGGTCTTGCAGGCGCATTCCAGGCGGGCATGCGCTACGCCTATGAGCATGGCTACGACTATGCCGTTCAGTTCGATGCAGATGGTCAGCATTCTGCAGCTTACATAGCTGAGATGGTTCACGTTGCTGAGGAGAAGGGCGCGAATATCGTAATCGGCAGTCGATTCGCTACGCAAAAAAAGCCTGTTTCTGCGCGTATGGCTGGTAGCGTGCTTATTAGCGCCATGATTATGTTGACAACACGAAAGCGCATTCAGGATCCTACCTCGGGTATGCGTTTGTTTGATAAGCAGATGATTCCGCTGTTTGCTTATGAATTTGATTTCGGTCCCGAGCCGGACACTATCTCGCTTTTGATGCGTTGGGGCTACAAGGTTGAAGAGACGCAGGTGGAGATGCGTGAGCGTGTTGCTGGCGAAAGCTATCTGAACTTCACGAAATCTGTTGCGTATATGCTGCGTATGAGCATTTCGATTTTGCTGGTGCAGTGGTTTAGGAGGAAAAAGTGAGCCTGCTGTTTTCTGCGACTTTGCTTATTGGGGCCCTGCTGACGTTTTGGTTGATTATTCGTAAGATTCGTAAGGCTGAAGTTACCATTGCCGATTCAACATTTTGGTTTCTGTTTGCGCTCAGCTTGGTGCTTATGGGTGTGTTCCGTCAGATTCCATTTTTCTTTGCGGATGTATTCGGCATTGAAAGTCCGGCAAATTTCGTATTCGTGTACGTGATCGCGGTTCTCGTTATCCGTGAGTTTTATATCACAGTCGAAGTGTCGCAACTGCGCGCGAAGGTGCGCAACCTGGTGCAAAACGAGGCGCTCGCAAAAGCGCCTGTGCGCATTGAACCGATTAATGAGAAGGAAGCGCGATAGTCGTGGAGCGTTTGACCATTGAGGATATGAAGTCCATCGAGTTGGAAATCATGGACGAGATCGATCGTGTGTGCGTTGCTCATGGGGTGCAGTATTACCTTGGATACGGTAGCCTATTGGGTGCGGTGCGACATGGTGGATTCATCCCATGGGATGATGATATGGACATCGTGATGATGCGCGATCAGTACGAGTTGCTCATGGATCACTTTAACGAATGGCGCACAACGGATCGCTTCAAGCTTGTGTCGTATCGAGACAAATCGTCCATTTACCAGTTTGCGAAGATCGTGGATACCACTACGGCTATTTACGAGAACTTCGTAGGCAAGAAAGCTGCTACAGGCGTATGGGTCGATATATTTCCTCTTGAACGATTTGACAAGCAAGCGGAAGGGCTCTTGAAACAGCACAGGCGCGTAGGTTTGTTGCGCAGTTTTGCGGTGACCGACCCTTCAACCGGCACGAATGGCTTCGTGAAGCTGGTCAAGCGAGTTGTGTGCCCGTTTGTTCAGAACCTGGATCTTTTCGAGTTGGCGCATCGTCTTGATGTCATAGCATTGCGTGTAAACGATAGTTCGCACGATAGCGATTGCGTAATCGATGTCTTAGGTGAAGGCAGGTCGGATAAAACCTATCCGGTAAGCTTGTTCTCGCCTATTCGTATGAAGTTTGAGGATCGAGAATACTATGCTCCTGCAGGATATGAAGAGTTTTTAACGACGGAATTCGGTGATTGGCGCACGCCGCCGGCTGAAAATGCTCGTCCCGTGCACGTTATGGAAGCTTATCGTTTATGAGTGTGTCCTCCATAGGGAAAGAGCATTCGCAGCCTTCCGAACCCCCCAAACAGCTTTCCGTGAAAGCGAATATGCTATGGAATTCTATTGGTTCCATGACATATCTGGCGTGTCAGTGGCTTACGACTATTGTGGTGGTGCGTCTCTCGTCGGGCTATGACGACGCGGGTTTGCTTTCGCTCGCCATGTCGGTGGTGGGCATTTTCGGCACGTTTGCGAACTACAAGATGGGCACGTATCAGGTTTCCGACATTGCTCGCGAAAATACGCTCGGCGAGTACATGGGATTTCGTTGCCTGACGTTGGCGGGTTCGTTTATTGCGTGTATGGTGTACGCATGGCTGACGTGCGCCTTGTACGCCCTGGTCACAGTTGCATTGTTCTATGTGTTCAAGGCAGTTGGCCTGCTAATCGACATCCTTCATGGAGAAGATCAGATTAACCGCCGTATGGATTATATCGGCAAGTCGTTCATGCTCCAGGGCGTCTCCACGCTGGCGGCGTTTGCGGTGGCGTATGGCCTTACGCAGAACCTCAACATTGCCATTGTTGCAATGTTGGTTGCAGCTGTTGGCGTGCTCGTGCTGTTCGATATCCCGCACTGCCGCCGATTCACGCGCGTGACGGTAAGCTTATCGGGGAAGAAGGCCCTGTTCTTCTTGCGCACGTCGCTGCCGGCGGTTGTTGCGTCCGTTGCGGCAAGCGCTATTTTCACCATTCCGAAGCAGTACCTGGCGGTGGTTTCCGGTGATGCTGCGCTGGGCATTTATGCCTCTGTAGCCGCGCCGGCGCTGGTGATCCAGATGGGCGCGCAGTATCTGTATGGGCCGTTGCTCGACATTTTCCCGCGCTTGTTCTTCGAGGGCGACAAGAAAGGCTTTTTGGCGTTGCTGGGCAAAACGGTGCTTGGCATCGTAGGCGTTACTGTGGTGTGCGCCGTGATTCTTGAGTTCGTCGGCGGTTGGGCGCTCGAATTGCTCTTCGGCGCAAGTATTGCCCCGTATGTGTACTTGCTGCAGCCGATCATCGTGTCGACCGCCGCAACGGCGTTTCTGTGGTTCTTTGGCGACTTGCTCATTACGTTGCGCCATTTTTGGGCGAACTTTGCCGGCAACGTCACGGCGTTTCTGACGGTTATCCCGCTGACGTTTCTGTGCGTGAATGCATGGGACATGAATGGGGTGAGTTTTGCGGGTGCTGGCGCATGCCTGCTTGGCGTGCTTATGTTGCTGTTTTTTCTTGTTCGTTCGATTCGTAGAGGGCCGGGTGCTCTTGAGCGCAGGGATCCTAGTAGTTCGTTGGAGGAAACCGTGGAGAAGGATGCGGCATGATGCGCGTTTTGCAGGTTATCGGCGTGATGGATCGCGGCGGTGCCGAAACGATGATTATGAATCTGTATCGGGCGATGGATCGAAGCGACCTGCAATTCGATTTTCTGGTGCATGAACAGCGCGAGGGCGATTATGATGCTGAGATTCGCCGGCTAGGCGGTCGGTTATATCGTCTTCCTCGGTTTACGGGCATTAATGAGCGTGCGTATCGTAGGCAATGCCGTCTGTTGTTTGCGCAGCATCCTGAATGGGCTGTTGTGCATGGGCACATTGGCAGCAGCGCGCCAATTTACTTGAGTGAGGCGAAGCGCGCCGGTTGCTTTGCTATTGCGCATAGCCATGCTCAAAACTACCAAACGGGGTTGGCCGGCCTCGCGTTCAACATGGTCTCTCATCCTGTGAGGCGCGTTGCAGATTACTTTATGGCGTGTTCGCGGGAAGCTGGGCTCGATCGATTCGGGCGAAACCTAGTTGACAGCGATCGGTTCTCTATTGTTCCCAACGGTATCGATTTGTCGCGATATGTGTGCGGAGACGACGAGCATAAGTCCGCTAAACGTGACAAAGGCTTGATCGATATGCCTGTGTTTGGGCATGTAGGGCGACTTGCCCCAGAAAAGAATCATGCATTTTTGCTTCAGGTGTTTGCCAAGATTCACCATGCTTTACCGAACGCGGTACTGTTGCTTGCTGGACGTGGTCCGCTTGAGGATGAGCTACGCGCCAAAGCGGCTCAGCTTGGTTTGGGCGAAGCTGTGCGGTTTTTAGGTGTTTGCGATGATGTGCCAGAGGTTTTGCGCGCCATGGACGTGTTCTTGATGCCTTCAACGTCTGAGGGTTTAGCGATGGCGGCTGTTGAGGCGCAGGCGAGCGGGTTGCCATGCGTGCTTTCGACGGGCGTACCCGAATTAGCGCTCGTGTGCTCCAACGCGCATCGTTTAAGTCTTGAGGAGGGGGCTTCAACTTGGGCTCAGCATGCGCTTGCGGCTTACGAGCGCACCCGTTCTCAGCCGCGAATCGATGCTGTCGAAGAGGTTCGAGAGCACGGTTTTGACATCGCCGAAACATCGTCATGGCTTGCGCATTTTTACCGGCGTGCAGCATTAGGGCTGACGCGCGCTTAAAGAGGGGGTCTCGTGCAATATGAGCAGAACACGCTTCGCCGTTTACAAATAGCGGAGTTAGGGATTCTTGAGGCAATCGATCGCGTGTGTCGCGAGAATGGGATTATGTACTTCATCGACTCCGGCACGGTGCTCGGGGCCCGGCGTCATGGTGGCTTTATCCCGTGGGATGATGATATCGATCTCGGCATGCCACGTGATGATTTCGAGCGTTTCTTGGAGGTTGCCCCCGAGGCTTTGGGAGAGCGGTTTTGCGTGACTTGCTCTCGAACGAATCCGCATCAGGCTGCTTTATTTGGAAAGGTCATGCTGGCGGGTACGCGCTTTGTAACCGATGAAACGGAAGAGGCCGGATTCAAGCAGGGTGTTTTCGTGGACATTTTTCCGTATGACGCTGTTTGTTCTGAACCGGATGCGGCAAAGCGGCAGCGTAAACGCTGCATGATGTGGCAGAGCCTCTCGTACCTGTATCATTCTAAGCACATTGTGGTGCCGCATCAGGGCGTGCTGGGGGCAGTGGAAAAACTTGCGTGTCGCATAGCACATTTTATGGTGCGTGTGGTCTTGTCTCCGGAGCGCATCAATTGCGGGTTCGACGAGGCTGCCATGGCTGCGAGGGATGATCGAAAATCGGATATGCTGATGGTATCTTCATACGCGGCGACCGAGCCGTTTCCGAAGAGTATGCTCTTGCCCCCAGGTACTATCCGATTCGAGGGTATAGAGTTTTTCGCACCTGCCGACGTTGAGGGTTATTTGCGTGCGCAATATGGGGAGGCATGGAGTCAATTGCCACCCGAAGATCAACGACGGAATCATGCGCCCAAAGAACTATATCTTGGTGAATAGTCATCGGGCTATTTGGGCTAATTGTGGAATCGGACCTAACGCTGCTTGCCCTGTAGGCATGACGTCTCGAAGAGTCCGGGGATGTGGAACACGGAAACGAAACCTGATTCATGGCGTAGCCTATTTCCGCCTACCAATGAGCAGCCGCCGCAGCCCCATATGTGACTGCGGCGGCTTTTGCGTCTACCTGATATACCGCTGAATCATATCTCTCCCAAAATCGTTAGCGATATAGAAGGTTTGCAATTCTCCGTTGGCGTCTATTTCCCAATCGCACTCGTCCAGAAGCCCGTTTTCCTTGGCGGTTGCCAGTGCTTCGTCGATGTCTTTTCTGGTGAACAGCTTGTAGGAGCTATAGCTGGCGGCAAGATTGTGCATTACGCCCTCTGTGCAATCGGGCTTGCCGTTTGCGAAGTGTTTCATGATTGCGTAATACAGAGGCAGTTCGTTACTCATCTTCTAATCCTCCTGCTTTTTGCGGATCATATCGATCGGGTTCACTGCGATGCAGAAGATACCTGCGACCATGATGATCGCCCCGAACCATTGCGTCATCGAGAGCGGCGGGTAATCGGCGCTCATGCCGCCGATGTTCAGCACTCCAAGAATCAACCAGATGAACAGCGGGCCCCAGAATGCGTACATGCCATTGCATGCCATGCCCAGAGCCGTGCCGCACATCGAATTGCCCTTATACCAGAAGGAGTAAGCTGGCATGGCAAATAAGCCGGAGATTGCGAAAATGAGCAATGCCGGAGTGGAGATTGCTGCTCCAAGCAATTCCGGAACGGCGCCGATGCCTCCACCGATGGTGGCAAGGATGGGGAAGGCGATCAGTAGCTCTAGGAGCCCTGCGGTGGTTTGGCGAATGGCGATGCCGATTCGGTAGTCGATCAAAATGGTGCCGAAGCCGGCGACGCAGCCTTCGAATCCCCATCCGAATGCCGCCAGGAAGGCGAATAGGCAACCGAGCAGTGCGTCGGGTCCCATGGAGGCGAAGCTTGCTCCCCCGATCATGCCTGCAGATGCCAGACAGACCAAGATGCCGATAGCCTTATGCGCACTTAGCTTTTGCTTAAAGAGGATACGTCCGAGAATCGCGCCGATGGCGCAGTTCAAAGCCGCTATGGGAACGATTACTCCAGGGTTTCCCGAAGCCGTCGCCGAGTTGAGGCCGATCACATAGCAGATTGTCGCGAAGGGTCCTCCGATTATCGCGCAGAGCATCATCACGCGGCCCGGCTTGGTTTTAAGGGTTTTCCAGAAATCGCCAAGCTGCCGGTTCTTCGCGCAAACCGCGATCGACCATATGCCGCTGAACAGGTCGTTAAGGCCTGCTGCCAAGGCGGCAAGGGTGAACGTGATGGTGAATGCGTTCAGCGCCGCATTGCCGTTGCCCCATTCGGTGCCCGCGAACCAGTCGCCCCATACTCCTTGGGTTTCCGCCAAGGTGAGAAAGCCTGTGTATAAGCCGTAGCAGATGCCTGATGCCACGGCAAAGGTGATGCCCCTCGTCATGAACTTTTTTCGCCGCTGGTTGCGTAGCGTTTCGACTTTTGCCTCCATCGGATTCCTCCCTTAATCTCGCGGTCCGTTTTGAGAGTTATTGCTGCTTGTACAGGTCCAGCGCCTTCTTCAAATACGTCTTGCCGTAACGGTAATAGATATAGGCCCACTCGCCGACGTTTTCGCCTTCTGATTCTTTGAGAAGCGACCACGCGTACCAGCACCAGCCTGCCATTCCAACCTGGGCAAGATTATGCCGCCATTCGGCATCCGTGGGCGTGCGCCCGAAGTAGTGCGTGAGTGCGCGGTGCATTTCTTCCTCGTCAAGCTGATCGCATACGCAAAACGTGCCGAAATCATTTGCATAGTCGCTCATACCTGCGTATTCCCAGTCGATCAGGCTGACGTTGCCGTTTTCCTCAACAAGGAAATTCAGGCTGAAGAAGTCGTTGTGGCACAACACCGGTTCGCTGCTTTCCGCTTCAAGCAGCTTGTGGAGCTCCGTTGCCTGCGCTTCCATGTCTGCCCAATCCGTAACATCGATGGGACCTCTTGCCAAAAGCGATCGCTCGTAGCCTTTGCCTTCGTCGTAGAAGCTGAAGCGGCGTTCGACGGTAGCGTCAGACTCGTGCAGTTGACGCGCCATGGTCATTGCTTTCTTCAACTGGGCATCGTTTTTCGGGTCGAGGTTTTTGCAGTCAGGAATGAACTTTGAGATCTTCCAACCGCGTCGAGGGTTTTCGAAAACGAAGGTATTGTCCAGCCCAAGAGTTCGCGCGGTTTCGAGGGCGGTTTTCTCCGCTGCGCGGTCGATGAGCAGCTCTGTTCCTACGCCGGGGTGGCGATACACCCATTCGCCATCATTGGTGGAGAAATGGCAGCTGAGGTTCGTGAGTCCCTGCTTGAGTGGGTAGACGTTATGAATTTCCGACTTATCACAGCCGAGAACCGCAACGATGTTGTCGAAGATCTCGGAATCAAGGTTCTCGAGAAAGAGCGGGTCGAAATCTCGCAGCTCATCGAGCGAGTCGAACTCGTGGATGATCGGCTGGTCATATCGCCTTATTTGCATATCGAACTCTTTGATATGCTCGACGTACAGGTCTTCCCAGAGCTTATCGCGGGTTTGGGGCAGATCGTATTCGGCTTCAAGGATTTCGCGGAAATGTGCGGAGAATGCGCGGTCGAAGAACACGTGCCCGATCATGTACCACGCATCGGTTCCGCCGACAGTTACCTTTGTGATTCGGTCATGCGATCCGGTTTTGATGCACCATTCTTTTGTGAAGCCCTCAGCGTACTCTGCGGAGTAATATGCTTTCCACACATGGCTTTCGAAGGGGTTTTCCTCAAAATAGTTATCCGAAGAGCAGATATAGGTGTTGTCGAGGATCTCGCGAACCAGCATGAGCGAGGAGTTGTTGTTGCGGGATGCATACTCGCGATTTACAACGATTTTTACCCCATATTTGTCCTCGAGGTAGAAGAATGATTCCTTTTTATAGCCAACCACGACAACGATGTCGCGGATTCCTACGGCCTGAAGCTGTTCGATTTGGCGCTCGATAAGGATTTCGCCGCGCACCTTAAGCAGCCCCTTAGGGCGTTCGTAGGAAATAGGGGCGAAGCGGGAAGAAAGGCCGGCTGCGAGGATAACGGCATTGTCGACAGCGTAGGGCTTCAATGCGGCTATGCCTGCAATAGTGAGTCGGCCGTTTTCGATCAAGCCGGCGGTTTCGCACTCTTTGCAGGTGGCGTTGACCGTGGCAAGGCTAAGCCCGGTCTCGCTCGAAAGTTCTCTTTGGGTGAGCTCGCTTTGCTTATTGAGCGCATTGATTACCTTGAATTGGTTTTGGGATAGCATTGCTGAAGTGCCTTTCGTTGTTCGGATAACCGAATCATATCAAGAAAAATGAACAATGGAAGGTATTGTTCAGAATCATCACAAGTACGTTAAAGATTGAACAGCAGGGTAATTTGCATATCTATCGAACTTTGCCCATTGCATAAGGTTGGATATGAGGGAGGGCTCATGTCCTTGTTCGAACAAGCATAATAATGCGCCTAATTCGAGTGATACATGCTTTATGAAGAGCTTGTGAGGGGGGATAATCCGGTTGGTAGGCTTCTCGTAGGAAAGGGGTAGTAATGGGAAAGAGATTTCAATCGAGGCCGCCGTCGCGGGCTGTTAGGCTTGGGCTGTCTGCTGTGCTTGCCATCGGGCTTATGCCTTGGGGTGGCGTGGCGGTTGCCGCTGAGGGGGAGGGCGGATCGGCGGACGCCGTTGCGTCTTCATTCGCGAGTGTTTCCGGTTTCTATGGATGGACGTCGACCCATTATTCGTTTGACGAGAATGGGTATCCTCTGTATGACGAAAACGGAAACCCTATCCAGGAGCTTTATTCTGTCGATATTAGGGATGCCGATTTGTCGGGCGATACTCTGGTGGTTCCTAAAACATTCGATATGGAGACGAGCCAGGGCAATTCCGAAAACATTACTCCGAAGAATCTTGGTATAGCCGGTGACGAACGCGATGGCAATGCACTTGTGAGTGTAAAGCACCTGATCCTCGAAGATTCCTCGAATCTGGACTCACTATATGTTCGAGGCATGCCTTCGCTTGAGTCGATTGAGGTTCGTAACGCTAATCATTTGACGCAGTTGATCGTCAGCGAATGCGCCAATCTTAGTTCGTTGGATATCCCGGTTGATAGTATTCGCGGCTTAGGGCTGGTTAAATGTCCCAAGTTGAACTATGAGAGTGTTCTTGCGAAATGTTGCAACACGTTGACTAATTTATCTTTGGCGTTTTGCTCAGGAGCTTTGAATTTTGATGGATCATCGTTTCCGAATTTAGAGCGTTGCTCATTCAATTCTCTAGATTTGCAATCGTATGATTTCCTTCCATGCAGCAAGTTGGAGAGTCTTAACTTGTATTCATGCGGCTTGGATTTTGTCGACCTGAGCAAGATTCCCCAATCGGTAACCAGCTTCAGTTGCCAGGGTAATCGAATCGCTGATACAACACCGATTGTTGAGCGTTTCGGCGATGGGGCGAAAGTTGACGGGCAGTTCTCCAATATGAGCGCGGAGCCGAACTGGGGAATTCATGTTATCGATGACGAATGCGCTAATGGCTACCTGATGCCAGGTGCCTCTGTTGCTTTTGACACCGCTGACACCTATCTTCCTACTATGGATAAGCGTGGCTGGCTTTCCGAGGATCGCGTGGCAAGGAACGCTTTGTCTAACTACTCGGTCGAATCAAGCGATCCCTCGGTGGTTTCATGCAAACTGGATGAAAACGGTAGCGAGTCCGGCATCGGCGGGCGATTGGTTTTGGACGCCGTGGCTTCCGGTACTGCAACGATAAAGGTTCATTACTCGTTCCAGGGTCGATATCGAACCTATGAGGACGATCAGGTTGTCGATGTAGTCGTTTCCGCCGAAGAGAATCCCATTGCATCCATCGAGAGCGCTGATTCCCTGTCCTTCAACGCGGTTACGGATTGCGCTATTTGCAAGGCGGGCGGCGTCGATCACGTGGAACAGCTTGGAACGCAAGCATATGTGTTGGTGCGCGGTGCTGATTCGGCTCATGCGTTCACGCTTGGGCAAGATGTGCGTGTTTCCTCTTCGGATGAATCTGTTGTTTCCGCCTATCTTAGCCGCAACCAGTTTAGCGCCAATGCTAATCTTGAGGTTCGCGTGGGCGACCCTGGCGATGCCGTGTTAACGTTGACTGCTTATAAGGACGGTAATCCGACGGGCGTTGAGAAGAAAATCGCCGTTCACGTTGGCGAGCAGGTGAATCCAACATTGGTTGTTCAGCCTGAAGCGACGATTTACATGGAGAAGAACATCACGAAGGGGGCGAGCATAGTCGCTCGACCGAACTCGTCAGGAACTTACCTCTCTTCATACGAAGCAAATGGAGCTATTGAGGCCCTAAAGCGGCAGCATGTTCAGTTTGACTACGGAGTCACCTCGTCCGGTTATCCGGATTATGTTCCGTATGTAACCGCCACTAGCGATAATCCCGAAGTGGCTACCATCAAAGATGGGTATCTTAGCGAAAGAAGCGCAGGTGTTGCCAATATCACTATCAGTGACATTTGGGGCAATCAAGGCACGTGCAAGGTCACCGTTGTCGATCGAGATGATATTGGCGCAAAGCTGAGCTTGACGCAGGATGAGCTGACCGTTGAGCAGGGTAAGCAACTCGATATGTCGAAGTACATTGCCGGTTTGGACAAGCTTACCGAATCGGAACGCAGTGCGCTGCAGCCCTTGGTTTTCAAAACGGGCAATACCGGCGTAGCCGTTTTCAAGAGCGCCGACGGCACCGAAGGTTTGAATAATCAAGATGTTTTGCAGATGCTTGCACGAGGTGTTGGGGATACGACGGTAACGCTGTGCTATCCCACCTCCGCGCGCTATGGCTCTTATGTGCAGGATGTTAACAATTGGGAAGTGAAAGAGCTTGGCTCCATGACGATTCACGTTATCGAGCCGAAACCGGATGAGAGGCAATCCGTTGAGGCTCCGTCAGCTCCGCAAGGGTTAGCGTACACGGGTGCTGAGCAGGTGGGAATTAAGGATTCCGATTTCTATACGGTCGAAAACGGCTCCGCCACGAACGCCGGCTCTTATGCGGCAAAGCTGTCCCTGAAGGATAAGGAGCATTGCGTCTGGGCTTCTACCGGCACCTCTGATGATCTTACCGTTGATTGGTGCATAGAGCCCGCTTCCATCTCCGAGGTGAAGGTTTCCGGTATCGATGAAGCGTACGCCTATACCGGTAAGGCGATTTCGCCAAATGTGAAATGCATGTTCAACGGGAAAGAGTTGAAGCGCGGGATGGATTACGTGTTAACGCTTTCCGATAACGTGAAGGTTGGGACGGCAAAAGTCTCCATCGCGGGCAAGGGCAATTTCTCCGGCACCCAAGATAAAACCTTTACAATCGAGAAGAACCCGGCGAAATGGATGAGCGATTCGCGTGGCTGGTGGTACAGCAACGGCGACGATACCTATCCTTCTTCCTGCTGGAAAGAAATCGATGGCTCTTTCTATTATTTCGATGCATCTGGATACATGAAAACCGGATGGGTGTCAGACGGTGGAAAGTGGTATTACTGCAACGGCTCTGGCGCCATGCAAACCGGCTGGCAAGTTATCGGCGGCGCATGGTATTGGTTCGACGTTGACGGTGAAATGGCGACCGGATGGCGTATCGTTGATGGCGCGTACTACTTGTTTGCAGGCTCTGGCGCCATGCAGACCGGCTGGCAGCAATCCGGTGGCGCGTGGTATTACCTCGCAAGTTCGGGTGCCATGGCAACCGGGTGGCAAGCTATCGGCGGAGCGTGGTACTGGTTTGCCGATTCCGGCGCAATGGCTACTGGCTGGTCGAGGATTGGCGGTACGTACTACTTGTTCGCCGGTTCTGGTGCCATGTTAACTGGTTGGCAGCAGTCCGGTGGCGCGTGGTATTACCTTGCGGGCTCCGGCGCCATGCAGACTGGTTGGCTGCAACTCGGTAGCACCTGGTATTGGTTCGATGCTTCAGGTGCGATGGCTACGGGCTGGAGAAGCATCGGCGGTACTTATTATTTCTTTGATGGTTCCGGCGCTATGGCGACCAATCGCTGGGTTGGCGACTATTACGTAACCGGTTCCGGTGCAATGGCCACAAACCAGTGGGTTGGTGGCTACTACGTGGGCGCTGATGGTCAATGGCAGTACGTCTATTGGACGCCAGGCGGTGGTAGCTATCACAGAACTACCGGTTGTCCTACGCTAAGCAAGTCGACCACGATACTTCACGGCACGTGGTATGACGCCGGCAATCGCAGCATGTGCAAGGTTTGCTGGCACTAGCATCAGCTGGCTAACGCAAGGGAGGGTTGCCATGAAAGGCAACCCTCCCTTTTTGCTATGCTGAATTCAAATCTGGATATCTACCAGACCAATTCGCTATGTGCTCGATCGATGGCATTTACCAGGTTCGCCATGCACCAGCTGTTTTCATGGATGTTGTCGGACATGATTGCCACAACATAGGGGTGGTCGCCGCGCATGACCAGATAGCCTTCATTGTGCGAATTAACATAGCCGTTTACCCATCCTGATTTTGCATAAACCGTCGATCCGGTCCAGGACAGAGCGCCGCGTGATGTGATATGGGAGTTGTTGCCCATAACGTTTTGCAGCCATTCGGCGTTCTGGCCGCCATTGATAAGGTAGTCTGCTACATCAACCCACATTTTGCAGAGGTCCTTAGAGCTGTAATACCCGTAGTCGCCGTCCCAAGCGAATCCGCCAGCACCTACTTCGCTGACCATGTAATCTAACGGGAAATGCCCATAGCGATTGCAAAGGTTGGCATAGGTAAAGTTGCTGGAAACGTCAAGTGTGATGAACATATCGGACTCGGAATTCGCCAACTCCCAAGGCCATAATTTGTTCAGTGCCACGACATAAGGGCCTTTGATGGTGGATGCGCTGTTGTGACGCCAATCGGCATTGTATGCAACGCCAGCACCTGTGGTCAGGTCTATCATAGTGAATCCGACAGTGCATCCCATGTTGGAATAATTGTTAATAGCATTCTGCAATTCGTCCCAAGCACCGTTTGAAATCGAGCGGCTGGTATTGAAGGAATTGAGGCCGTTGAATCCAAAAGAATTCAGCGCCCACACCATATCGTTCATTTTAAATAGGGCACCATTTGCCTGAAGGAAGTACCAACGACTTCCGTCCCATATCCAGCCCGTTGCCATAGCTCCGTTTTGGCGAAGGTAATACCAGGCGTTGTCCCATATCCAGCCCGTTGTCATAGCTCCGCTATTGTTGAGGAAGTACCATGTGCCGCCTTCCGAAAGCCAGCCGGTTTTCATGGCTCCGCTTGTGGGGCTAAGATAATACCAGGTGTTTCCAACCGATTGCCAGCCGGTTTGCATGATTCCGTCTTGGCCGAGGTAATACCAATAGCCATTAACATGGGTCCACCCTGTGTGCATGCTTCCCGAAGAGGTGTCTAGATAATAGTATCCTTCATCTTGTTTCAGCCAACCCGTCTTTGCTTGATGCGTCTCGGGGTCGACGTAAAGACGTGTACCACCAAGTTCTACCCAACCCGACAAGGCGTTTCCTTCGCTGTCAATGATGATGCCATTTGCGTCTTTTCTGACAACACTTGAAATAACGCCATCGGTTCCCGCGAAGGAGTAGAACCCTGATTCATCTATGGCTACCCATGCGGCAGTTTGCATTTCACCAGATGGGCCAAACGAGTATTGCTTGTCATCTATAGTTGCAAGACCGGTGACCATAGGATGCTTGGCATCTTTGGGGTCAAGGTAGTATTTCGCTGCCCCCCTTGTAAGCCATCCGCTTGCCATAGCGCCCGATTTGTTGGCCCAGTGCCAGTATCCCTCGCTATCGAGGACCCAATTATTCGACGCCATGATGCCATCGGCGTTCACCCAATAGAACGTATCGCGATCGTTTACCCAGTCTGCTGTGGCCATCTTGCCGGTCTCGGGGTCGAGCCAGTACCAGGACCCGCCCCAGGGCAGCCAGCCCGAGCCCATGCGGCCCGATGCGTCGACCCAGTACCAGGAGCCGGCCCAGCCGGCCACCCAGCGGTTGCCGGATAGTCTGCCGTCGGGCGCCAAGAACCACCATGTTCCGGCGCCGTCCTGGGCCCACCACGTCGCCATGGCGCCGGACTCGGGGTCGAGCCAGTACCACGCGCCGTCCCACAGCCAGCCGGTGGTCAGCGCGCCCGAGGTGCTCGTGCGGTACCA
>ERZ857745.2106-NODE-2106-length-22553-cov-2.989155_pt1 | contig 22553 bp, 24 predicted proteins | sample MGYA00519699_ERZ857745 | MGnify/ENA primary metagenome ERZ857745 (study PRJEB31778, sample SAMEA3449357) | human gut metagenome | biome: human gut; feature: human-associated habitat; material: faeces | place: United Kingdom | collected 2010/2012 ...
TACAGATATTGTATTTCTGCATGATGGGAACATAGGGAGTCCATATAAAGGCACTAAATACCGGTCATGACGGAAGTCTGAGCACGGGACATGCCAACAGTGCAGCAGATATGATAGCCCGTCTGGAAACAATGGTACTCATGGGGATGGAGCTTCCGCTTGCAGCGATCCGCAGGCAGATCGCCGGTGGTGTGGATCTGATCGTTCATCTGGGAAGACTGCGGGACAAGAGCAGAAGGGTATTGTCCGTATCAGAGGTTGTTGGTTATGAGCAGGGGGAAGTTCTGCTTTCTGTTTTGTATGAATTTCAGGAAACAGGAGAAAGGAATGGCAATGTGCAGGGCATATGGAAAAAGACAGGATCGCTTGTTCATACGGAAAAACTGCAGCAGGCGGGTATTACACTATGAATTATGACAAATATACATTCAGACGGCGGGAGATGATTTCGTTTCTGATTGCTGTTACAGTTCTGTTTTTACTGATCGGAAAGCTTTTTTTCGGAACATTTTTGGCAGGCGGTCTCTGTATTGTTTTTTTTCCTTTTTTATGGAAAAAGAAAAAGAAACAGCTTTTGGAAAAGCGGAAAAAGCAGCTTGTAAAAGAGTTTAAGGATCTGATCCTTTCCTTTGGTGCTTCTCTGAAGGCGGGTTATTCCATTGAAAATGCCTTTCTGGAAGCCTGCAGAGATCTGACTTATTTATATGATGCATCTGCGGATATTCTGCAGGAATGTAAGAGCATGAAACGACAGATGGAAAACCACATTTCTCTGGAAGCGCTTTTGAATGATCTGGGAGAACGAAGCCGGATGACGGATATCATGGATTTTGCAAAGGTATTCGCCACAGCCAAAAAGAGCGGCGGAGATCTGAACGCCATGATTGCCAATACAGCAGATGTGATCGGTCAGAAAATAGAACTGCTCGCGGAAATAGATGTCATGCTGACCGGAAAGAAAATGGAACAGCGGATCATGCTTCTGATCCCACTTTTTATCATGGGATATATTTCCCTGACTTCCCCCGGTTATTTTATGCCTCTGTATCAAAATCCAATGGGTATTCTGATCATGTCCGCCTGTCTCCTTCTTTATGCCACAGCTTATCTGTTATCTGAAAAGATCATGGAGATCCATATATGAAAAAATTAGTTTATGAATTTTGTTACCGGCTATTTGGGTATTCTGTTTTTCAAAAATTGTATCAGCCAAAGGTAAAAGAACATTTAAGGATTTTGCATCCCACGATGGAAAAACAGGAAGCTTTGCGGACATATTATGCAAGGAAAACCGCGGATCTGCTGCCTGTTCTGCTGGTAGGGATCTGTTTTCTTCTGCTTTTGTACGGAAAAGAGAAAACAGAATCCGTTCTGCAGAACGGTTATGAGCTCAGGCGCGGACAGTATCTGGAAGATCCGAGAGAGGTTGCACTTGTCATATCCAATGGCAGGGAAGAAAAAAATCTGGTCTATGCGCTGCAAAGCAGACAATTTACCAAACAGGAACTTACCGAAAAACGGGAGCAGTTGATAAAAGCTTTTGAAACCATATTGCTTGGAAATAATACATCTTTTGCTCATGTGACGGAAGATCTGAACTTACAGAAAGAATATGAAGGCTATCCGTTCCGGATCGATTGGGAAAGTGATGATTATACACTGATCGACAGTGATGGCAGTGTGAATACAGAGGAACTCAAAGAGCCAAAAGCTGTGCTTCTGACTGCGATCATGTCCTGTCAGGAACAGATCTGGGAACACAGTTTTTCTGTGATGGTATATCCTTATGTTTCCAAGGAAAAGCAGCAGGAAGAAGTACTGACAGATATTCTGCAGGATGCAGATGAGAAGCAGAAAACAGAAGAAGTAATGCAGCTTCCCAAAGAAGTACAGGGACAGACTGTCAGCTATCATCTTTCGGATCAAAATACAGTTCTGATCGCTTTTCTCTTCCTCCCTGCTGTGTTTCTCCTGCTTTTCCTCGCAAAGGATCGGGATCTGGAGAAGGAAACAGAGAAAAGAAGCAGGGAGCTTGTACTTTCCTATCCGTCATTTGTCAGCAAATTTACGTTGCTTGCAGGTGCAGGCATGACGGTTCCTTTTATTTTTCAGACAATGGAAAAAGAAGAGAAAAATCCTTATCTTGCCATGGAACTAAAGCTTTTTTGCCGGGATATGAAAAATGAGATGCTGGAACCGGCGTTGGACAAATTCGGAAAACGATGTGGAAGTGCTCTTTATCTGAAATTTTGCGCTCTGCTGATCCAGAATGTAAAAAAAGGAACAAAGGATTTTCTGCCTATGCTCCGGGAAGAAGCGGCTTCTGCCTTTCTTCTGCAAAAGCAGCAGGTAAAAAAAGCGGGAGAAGAAGCAGGGACGAAGCTTTTGTTTCCCATGGTACTGCTTTTACTGCTTGTTATGCTGCTTATCATGATTCCGGCATTTTTATCGTTTTCAGTTTCCTGACGTTTTCCGACATATGCATGGTAGTCTGCATCAGAAAATGTCTGAAATATAGATCATGCTACGTATCCGCTCGGGTGCGAAAGTGTGAGGCATATAACCTGTTTAAATCCGGAAAGGGGGTGAGAAGATGCAGGTGATCAAAGAAATCTGGCGTGATGAAAAAGGAATCGGAACAGTGGAAATGATCCTGATTCTGGTTGTTTTGATCGGACTTGTTCTGATCTTTAAAAAGCAGCTTACAACAATCGTCAATAATATTTTCAAGACCATTTCAACAGAAAGCGGCAAAGTCTGAGCTTTGCGAAGGGAGGTATCAAATGAAAAAAGGATCTGTTACTGTCTATATGACATGGATGCTGGCGGTGTTACTGTCTTTGTTTGTGACGGTCATAGAAGGTGCCAGACAAAGAGCGATCAGCATACAGGCAGAAACCGCTGTGGATCTGGCAGTGTATTCTGTGTTTGCAGAGTATAACCGGGCACTTTTTGATGCATATGATCTTCTTTTTATAGATACCTCCTATGGAGAAAAAACAGGTTCTCTTGCGCGTGCCAAAAAGCATTTCAGTTACTATGCAAATGAAAATCTGATGCAGGGTCAGACGGCAGCTACGGCAGATCTGACAAAATGTTTTTTGTCGGATGTTTCTTTTCCGGCGTATGCGTATGCAACGGATCAGAAGGGAGCTGTTTTTGAAAAACAGGCGATCCGGTATATGGAGCAGAAATATGGGCTGTCCTATGTGGCGGAGCTGAAAAATGAACTTATCGCTGCTAAGGAGAGTGGATTATTGACAAGAGATGTGACGGCGGAAAGACAGCAGAACCAGCGTATCATAGAAGAAACGGAGCTTCCGAAAAAAGACACCGGAATGGTTGATGCGGAAGGAAATCCTGTTTTGGAAGAAACAGAGCTGGAAAATCCGGCGGATCAGGTGAATGGAAGCAGGGCAAAAGGTGTTCTCCTGCTTGTAACAGATCAGAAGCAGCATATTTCGGAACAGTCGATCAACCCTGCCCGCTTCAGCTCTCACAGAGAAGGAAAGCAGGAGGGAATCGGACTTACTTCCCGGGAGCAGGTAAAAACAGCGGAAAAGCTGTTGTTTGACAGTTATATTATGGAAAAATGCAGCTGTTTTCCGGATGAGGAAAAAGATGCAGGAGAATTGTCCTATCAGCTGGAATATATTCTGGGCGGAAAAAACAGTGATATAGAAAATCTGAAATATGTTGTCCACAGGTTACTTTTGATCCGGGAAGTCAGTAATGTTACCTACTTGTTTTCTGACGGCGCAAAAATGGCAGAAGCAGCGGCGATGGCTTTTGCAGTCGCTACGGCAGCAGGTGTTCCCGTACTAATTGAGCCGATCAAGATTTCCTTATTATTTGCGTGGGCTTATGCAGAGGCGGTGTATGATGTCAGAACACTTCTGGCAGGCGGTGGTGTGTCTTTGTTGAAAACAGCACAGAACTGGCATTACAGCCTGGAAGGAATGCTGCAATACGAAGGAGATACGTCAGTTAAAGATACACAGGAGAAAAAGCCCGGAGAATTATCTTATCAGGAATATCTGCGTCTGTTTCTGGCAGCGGAAGGAGAAGAGAAAAAGGTGCTGCGTATGATGGACATTGTGGAAATGCATCTGCAGACAGAAGATGCATCCTTTTATCTGGCAGATTGTGTGGACTATCTCAGCATACAGGCGGAGGTCGGAAGTAAATATGGCTACAGCAAAGAATTAGAAAGAACTTTTTACTATTAAGTGCTATCAGGAAAGGAGGGTACAGAAGATGGCCTCTGGCATACATAAAATCAAAAGACAGAAAGGAAAAATACTCCAGACACAGTTTTATTATCCCGTTCAATCGAACAACAATCTCCCAAAAAAGATCTGCCAGAGACCATTTTCTGTACTCTTCTTCCGTATATGGTGTATGGATCAGGGAAGCATGACCGTAGAAGCCGCACTTGTTGTTCCGCTCTTTTTGATCGGATGTCTTATGTTATTATCAATTGTCACGATAACCCAAAATTATATGGACCGGCAGCTGAAACTGCATAAGACAGCCAGAGAAACGGCGGTTTTGGCAGCCGGTGTACAGGGCAGTCAGAGTGATATGATCCGTCTGCGCCGTGTTTATTCAGCTTCTCTGACACCGAAATGTCCGGGCATACGGACGATCCTTTTGGAAAATCACTGTATTGTCCATAAATTTAACGGCTATGATGCGACAAACGGAGATGTGACAGGAGAAAGTGCAATTTATGTTTTTCTGACGGAGCATGGATCTGTTTATCACAGAAAAAGAAGCTGTAAGCACTTAAATATCGATATTTTACCTGTCAGTGGCAAAGATGTCGGTGCAAAAAGAAACAAGGATAGAAAAATTTATGATACATGCAAAAAATGTCTGAAACTGACAAAAGAAGAACTGAAGCGGACGACCGTGTTTATTACAGATTATGGGGTAAAGTATCATACAGAGATCAACTGTCCGGATCTGAAACGGAGTCTGCACGTTGTATTGCTGTCGCAGGCAGAAGGGAGAGCAGCGTGTAAGGACTGCTGCAGGGAATAGAATGAAACGGGAATGGATCGGTTTTCTTTTTCTGCTTTTGTTATCTGTGCGGGATATCAGAGAAAAAAAGGTAAATATTGCTTTCCTTTTACCGGGGGTTGTACTTGCATTTTATCAAATGCCGGATGGGTTTTTACGGGCAGAGGTACCGGGTTTTTTGTTCAGTATCCTTTTGTTTGTTCTTTCCATTCTGACAAAGGAAGCGATCGGAAAGGGAGATGCATTTGCGGTTTTGCTGTGTGCCTGCTATCTGCCCTTTTATCCGGTGTTTTTTATTTTTGTGGCAGGGCTTTTTATGGCAGGTATTGCAGGGATCTTTCTTATTTTGGTGCGGAAAGGGAACAGAAAGACGGAAATACCGTATCTGCCGTTTCTTACGTTTTCTTATCTGATCTATTTGGTTAGTAATTTCTAAGGGACAAGATGATGAGCAATGGTTCAGTTATATTTAATATTAAAATGTAAGTGTCGACAGGTCATAAAACGACTCATTAAATTAGAGATGAAAACAGGAAGATATATAAAAATGGAACAGAAAATGAAAATGGGCGTGATAGAAAGCAGAAAAATAAAAAGAATACGGACAGAAAAATACGACAGAAAGGGTAGTGCGACCGTAGAGGCAGCATTTCTTCTGCCACTTCTTCTGGCTCTTTTTATGCTTCTGACAGAAACGGCCATTTTCTTTTATAACCGGGCAGCAGCAGTGGATCTGGCAGGGCAGGCAGTAATCCACGGTGCGCAGATGGAGCATGCGGGAAGGCGCGAAACAGAGGATAAGATCCTGAAGGAAATGCAGAAAATGGGGAAAAAGAGGCTGGTTTTTCTGACTAATGTGGATTATTCCGTTTCGGTTTCTTTATGGGAGATCAAAGCACAGATCAGACTGGAGCGAAAAAGTCCCCTGCTTTCCTTTTTTCGGGGGATGGGGTTTCGGGCAGGGGTATTTTCCGGACAGGTTGAAAAAAAGATAAAACGCTTGAACCCATCGAAAGTGATCTGGGAATCGCACCGGATCCGGCAGATCAGTAATCATGCAAAAAGAGAGGACAGATCATGAAAATAGAATATCAAAAACAGGCACAGGGCAGTTTTCTGATTTTGGGGGAAATGGAGCAGGCATCTGCATTTTTCCTGCAGATGCTGGCAGAAAATGAGATATCGGGACTTTTTCCATGCAGTCTGCAGAATTTTAACGGAGAAAAGAGACTTTCCTATGCAGTCTGTGGGAGCAGTCTGGAGACATTTGCAAAAAGACAGGCTCTGACGGCAACAGACATACAGACATTTTTTACAGCTCTTTATCTGGTTTTATTAAAGCTGCAGGAATATTTCCTGCCTGCAGATGGTTTATTACTTTCCCCGGAAATGATCTATTTTTATGAGGGATCCTTTTATTTCTGTTATGATCCTTCTGTTTCAGCCGCTTTACAGGATAAGACCACGAATCTGGCGCAGGAGCTTTTGAGCATGATCGATCAGGAGGATGAATTTGCAGTTACCTATGCTTACCGGTTTTACAAGCTGGTGCGCGAAGACAGTCTCGGACTGGAAGCAATTCTGACGCAGATCATAGAAAAACCGAGGGAAAAAGAAAATGCTGCGGATTATTTCCCGGAAGAAAGAAAACAACCGGAGGAAACAGAGAAAGAGAAAAAAGAGATACAGAAAAAGTATACAGAGGATGAATCAGAAGAAAATATGAAAAATAAAAAAGTTCTGGTTCCGTTCTTTTTTACCGGTGTGATATTCTTAAGTCTGATTTTTATCGGTTATTGTATATATACAGGCAGAAATTCTGTTATGACGATGGTTTTTCCCATTTTTTTCTGTTGCTGCGGAATTCTTGGAAATGCAATTTTTTATCTGTATCGGAGGTCGCATTAGCCACTGCTAACATTGACATCAAAGGCAAGAAATGTTACCCTTTTAAAGATAGAAAAGGGTAACTGTATGAATGAGAAACTGGAAGATTTTTTTATAGAGCAGGGCTTTAAAAAGCTGATGGAATTTGTTCCCGGCTTTGCGGTTTATTTTATTATGGAAAACAGATATGCGAATGCAGTCTGTCTGATCGATCAGACAGACCATCCGGAAATTACCGCAGAGCAATATGAGCAGATCACAAAGAAGATCAGCTGGCGTTTTGTAGACGGTGGCTGTCTGGATGTACATATGTTATCTCTGATCCTGACAGATGATGAAAATGCCGCAATGCGGTTGTCCGGTGATGATGCTTTCTGCTGGCTGATCCTGGAGCAGGAAAACAGGCTTCTGATCCCGGAGGGCAGAGCAGAAGATTTTTATGGTATGAAGGAGCTTTTGACAAAATGTCTGGAAAAGCCGTATGCACCAAAGGGCAGACTGGAGGATCCGGTCATTTATGACGCCAGAGGGCAGCAGTTTTATAAAAGCATCAAAGAAAGACCACTTGTCAATCATGCAATCTTTATTATCAATGCGCTTGTATTTACAGCCTGTATCCTGACAGGGGATTTTCTGTATGACAGAGGCGTATTGAACCGCGATCTGGTGTATAACAGCGGACAGTGGTACAGAATCCTGACCTGTATGTTTTTGCATGCGGATATCACGCATCTGGTCGGTAATATGATGCTGCTTTATTTCTTAGGGGATATTGTAGAGCGGGCACTCGGACATTTTAAATATCTGCTTTTGTATCTGGGAAGCGGAATTGCGGGAAGCTTTGCATCCATGGCATTTTCGTATTACTTTATGGATGACAGAAGTTCCCTTGGTGCAAGCGGGGCAATCTTTGGTATGATCGGCGGGCTTTTGTGGGTTCTTCTGCGGAACAGAGGAAAGCTGGAGATCATGACAGTTCCGAAGATCCTGTTTTTGATCAGTTATTCCTTATTTTCAGGATTTACGGGAAGTAATATTGATAATGCAGCACATGTAGGCGGTTTATTTAGCGGTTTTATTCTGGCGATTCTTTTATATAGAAAGAAACGCAAAAAACCGCAGGAAAGTAAAAACGGATAGAGACAGAGAGAAGGAAACAGATGAAGATCAATATTTATTATGGCGGCAGAGGACTGGTAGAGGATCCAACGATCGTTGTGCTGGATAAGATGCAGGCGGTTTTAGAGGAATTGAATGTTTCTGTAGAGCGGTTCAACTTGTATGAAATGAAAAATGCACTGACGACGCTTCCGTTGACACTCAAGGCGGCAGACGGTATTATTTTGGCAACTACTGTAGAATGGTTCGGTATTGGCGGATATATGCAGAGCTTTTTAGATGCGATCTGGATGTATGGAGATAAAGATAAGATCCACCAGATCTATATGTGTCCGGTTGTCATGAGTACAACTTATGGCGAGCAGGAGGCGAAACTGAATCTGAGTAATGCATGGGAGATTTTAGGTGGTCTTCCGGCGAGCGGTATTTGCGGTTATATTAAAGATGTTTATGAATTTGAGCAAAATAAAGATTATGTGACAATTATTGAAAAGAAAGCAGAGGATCTTTACCGGACGATCCACCAGAAGATAAAAAGCCTTCCGGCAAGTAATCAGGCAGTCAGTCAAAGTGTGGCACTCAATAAAGGTATGGAACTGACACCACAGGAATCGGAACAGCTTTCCAAATATGCTTCGGATGAGATTTATGTACAGAAGCAGAAAGAAGATATCCAGGAGTTATCAGCCTTATTTAAGGGTATGCTCGGCAAACATGAGGGTGCGCAGATACAGCAGATTTATGCACCGTTTGAAACGCATTTTCATCCCTTGCCCGGACAGAAAGGTTTGTATAAAATAGAGCTGACAGACAGAGAGGATGTCTTCTATATAAAAATAGAGCAGCATGAGCTGGAGATCTTAGAGGAAACAGGGACAAAACCCGATATTGAGATGACACTTACGGAAGAAGTACTGCAGAAGATCATACAGGGACAGGAAACGTTCCAAAAGGCGTTTATGACAGGCAATATTAAAATGAAGGGTGATTTCGGTCTGTTCCGTATGCTGGATGAAATGTTTATATTCCGGTAAACAGACAAAGAGATTTATCATGCAGGTTATATCAGAAGTTCAATAGAAAGAAAGGAAGATATAGTATGAAAAACGATTCATGTATTTTTTGTAAGATTGCAAATGGGGAAATTCCATCCAAGACATTATATGAGGATGAGAAGTTCCGTGTGATCCTGGATCTGGGACCGGCGACAAAGGGACATGCACTGATCCTGCCAAAGGATCATTTTGCAAATTTGTATGAACTGCCGGAAGAAGAAGCAAAGGATGTGATCGTCCTGGCAAAAAAAATGGCAGCTAAAATGACAGAAAAGCTTGGCTGTGACGGCTTTAATCTGGTACAGAACAACGGAGAAGTGGCAGGTCAGACAGTATTTCATTTCCATATGCATCTAATCCCGCGTTATAAAGAGGACGGACAGAAGATCGGATGGAATCCGGGCAGTCCTTCTCAGGAAGAACTGGAAGAGATTAAAAATCAGATTCTTTCCTAGTGAGTGAAAAGATAAGTACGGGAAACAAAATCGAAAGATAAGAGAGGAATTTAACATGCAACAGTCAGGACAGACCTATCTGGAAACGATTTATTTACTGAAAAGAGAAAACGGACGCGTAAAATCTATTGACGTGGCAAAAGCACTTGGTTTTTCCAAGCCGAGTGTCAGCCGTGCAATGGGTAAGCTCAAGGCAGAAGGGTATCTGGAAGTCGGTGAAAAGGGAGAACTGGTCCTTACAAAGGAAGGCAATAAGATCGCAAAGGATCTTGTGGAAAAACAGGAAACCCTGACACAGTTTCTGATGATGACAGCAGATGTGGATCAGGAAACAGCAGAAGACGATGCCAGAAAAATGATGCATTTTATCAGCAAAAAATCCTTTCAGGGTATTCGGAACTTTATCAAACAGGTAGAGGAACTTAATTAGAAAATTGGAGGAAAGACATGCAGACGAAACCGGACGTAGAGCAGATGCTCATGCAGTCTTTGAAAGAGCTTGTACTTGTAATACCTCTTGAAAAAATCACAATTAAAGAAATTACAGATAAGGCGCAGGTGATCCGTCCGACCTTTTATAACCATTTTCAGGATAAATATGAAGTGGTCGAACGCATCATAAAAGATGAGATCCTGCAGCCGATCCGTCCCCTTTTGCAGAATGATATGATCGATGAATCCATGATCCTGATCTTTAGCAATCTGCAAAAAGAGAAAGAATTTTATACAAAACTGGCAAAAACAACAGGGCAGAACAGCTTTGAAGAAATTGTCAGGAAATGTGTAGAGGAGCTGCTTCTGGAATTCATGATCTCCAAAACAGGAGAAAAGGTTGTGAAGGACAGGTGGCTGACGCCGGCAATGATCGCCAAATATTATGCGCAGTCTATGACATTTGTTGTCATGAACTGGATCCAGAGCGGAATGCTTCTGTCTCCAAAGGAGATCGCAGAGGTTTATGATTATATCATTACAAGATCCATGCAGGATATTATAGACGAGTTAAAGGAGTAAGTTACACCTAACAATTTTTTAAAAATGTAATAACCTGATATACAGATCGATCAATTTGTATATCAAATAAAAACAAAGAAAAAGAATTGCATCTTCCTAAATGCAGTTCTTTTTTTTATACTGCATTGCAGAGTAAGAGAAATATTGATTTCAGATCAAAGAAAGAGATGAGGAAAGTTATGGACAAATTTAGCAGAGGTATTGTAAAAAGCCGTTTTGTCATTTTCATCATCAGTCTGGTGCTTCTGATCCCGTCCTTTTTTGGATACATAAGCACAAGAGTCAATTACGATGTCCTCTCTTACCTGCCAAAGGATATTGAAACAATGGTAGGTCAGGACGTTCTGATGGATGATTTTGGAACCGGTGCCTTTACAATGATCGTTACCGAGGGGCTCCCCTATAAGGATGTCTCCAAACTGAAAGAAAAGGTAGAAGATGTTGACCATGTAAAAAAAGTAATCTGGTATGACAGCTTCGCAGATATCTCCATTCCGACAGAGCTTCTTCCACAGGAGCTGCAGGATGCATTTGCAAAAGGAGATGCGACTCTGATGATCGCCATGTTTGATACGACAACAAGTGCGGATGAAACAATGGATGCGATCGAAGAGATCCGTGATGTGACACAGAACCAGTGCTTTGTCAGTGGTATGTCGGCAGTTGTAACGGATACAAAGAACTTATCCAACAAAGAAACACCGATCTATGTACTGATCGCCGTTATTCTTTGTAGTATCATTCTTTCCCTGACAATGGATTCCTACATCATTCCGCTTTTCTTCTTATTAAGTATCGGAATGGCGATTGTATATAACTTAGGTTCCAATGTCTTTATGGGACAGATTTCCTATATTACGAAGGCGCTCGCTGCGGTATTGCAGCTGGGTGTTACGCTTGACTACTCCATCTTCCTGTGGCACAGCTACGAAGAACAGCAGGAGTTATGCGGCGGAGATAAGAAAGAAGCAATGGCAAAGGCCATCAGCGCTACATTCTCTTCCGTAGTCGGCAGTAGTATTACAACAATTGCCGGATTTATCGCACTTTGCTTCATGAGCTTCACACTTGGTCTTGACCTTGGTATTGTCATGGCAAAGGGTGTTCTGATCGGTGTAATTGCCTGTGTAACAGTTCTTCCGTCATTGATCCTGATCTTTGACGGCATTATTGAAAAGACAAAGCATAAACCACTGCTTCCGGAATTCCGGATTTCAAAATTTGTGGCAAAGCATTACATTATCATTGCAATAGTCTTCGTAGTGCTCTGGATTCCGGCAGTTTTCGGTTATAACAGAACAAGCGTATATTACAATCTGGATTCCACATTACCGGAAAGCCTGCCAAGTATTCAGGCAAATAATATACTGAATGATAAATTCGCCATGAATACAATGGAGATCGTTCTTGTGGATACAAACCTTTCCGCAAAGCAAAAAATGCAGCTGGCAAATGACATGAAGAATGTAGACGGTGTTAAAACCGTACTTGGTCTGGATGCACTTGTCGGACCGGCAATTCCGGATGAACTGATCCCGGATGACATCAAGAGCGAGCTGATACAAAGTGGTCGTGAAATGATGCTTGTCATGTCGGAATATAAGGTTGCATCCGATGAAGTCAACGAACAGTGTAATAAGCTGGAAGAGATCATAAAGAGCTATGATGACAGCGGAATGCTGATCGGTGAAGCACCTTGTACAAGAGATCTGATCAAGATCACAGATAAGGACTTTAAGACAGTCAGTGCAGTTTCTATCGGTGTTATCTTCCTGATCATCGCGGTCGTATTTAAGTCAATCTCGTTACCGGTCATCCTCGTTATAACGATTGAATTTGCAATCTTTGTCAACATGGGTATTCCGTATTATACAGGATCCGTTATCCCGTTTATCGCATCTATCGTAATCGGAACGATCCAGTTAGGTTCCACAGTCGATTATGCGATCCTGATGACGACAAGATATAAAGTAGAAAGAAATAATGGCAAGGATAAGAAGGAAGCGGTTACGATCGCACACCAGACATCAATCCGGTCAATCTTTGTCAGTGCCATGAGTTTCTTCGCAGCCACTTTTGGTGTAGGTGTTTATTCCGATATCGATATGATCAGTCAGTTATGTACCCTGATGGCACGTGGTGCGATCATCAGTATGGTTACAGTTTTACTGGTACTTCCATCCATGCTGATCATCTTTGATAAGCTGATCTGTGTAACAAGTATCGGAATTGGAAAGCGTTCTAAGAAAAATAAGGAGGAAGCATTATGAAAAAATCAGCAAAAGTAATTGCACTGGCATGTGCAACAGCACTTTTGACCACAACGATCTTTACAGATCAGGCATTAGCGGAAAAAGAAACTGATCAGGAGCTGAGTGAGCAGGAGGAAACACTGACAGATACATTAAATTCCCAGTTTTCTTCAAGCAATACTTCAGATGTAGATAAGGAAGAAACCGTATACGTTTTTACAGATGCCAACGGTAATACAGATCATATCTTAGTCAGTGACTGGTTAAAGAATAAGACCGGTGCAAAAACGATCGAAGATTCATCCGATCTGAAGGACATCGAAAATGTCAAAGGTGATGAAACCTTTGATGGCAGCGGAGATAAGATCACATGGAATGCGGATGGCAGCGATATTTATTATCAGGGTACATCTACAAAGCAGTCTCCGGTCAGCATCAAGCTTACTTATTACTTAGATGATAAGGAAGTTACACCGGAAGAAATTGCCGGTAAGAGCGGTAAAGTAAAGATCCGTTTCGACTATACAAATAATGAAACACAGGAAGTTGAAGTCAACGGTAAGACAGAAACGATCCATGTTCCATTTGTTGTACTGAGCGGTTTGGTATTATCAAACGACAATTTCAAAAATATTGAAGTTACCAATGGTAAACTGATCTCCGAAGGTAATAATTCCATTATCGCCGGTATTGCAATGCCCGGACTGAAGGACAGCTTACAGATCAATTCCAAGGATCTTGATACAGATAAGGTAAATGTTCCTGAATATGTAGAGATCACAGCAGATGCAACAGATTTCTCACTGGATATGACAATGTCCATGGTTCTGAGTGATATCTTAGATGACCTGTCATTCAACAGCGATGATATTGATACAAGCGAACTGACAGACAGCATGGATCAGCTGACAGATGCAACAGACCAGTTACTAGATGGTACAAAGCAGCTTGCAGACGGTACAGGAACTTTAAAAGAAAAAGTCGGCGAATTTAACGAAGGACTGAGAACATTAGATAATGGTATCGGAACATTAAAAAGTGGAGCAGATACATTAGCTAGCAACTTACCAACATTAAATAATGGTGCAGTAAGCTTAGAAAATGGATTAAAACAAATAAATGTTGTACTGACTAAAGGAGTAAAACAGTTAAAGAATGGTGCTGTATCCGCTAAAAAGGGTGCAGATCAGTTAGTTGCAGGTTATGCAGGAACAGATAAATCAGCAGGTGCAGCAAGCGGTGCAAAAACGCTGGCAAAGGGTGCTAAGACATTAGATAAGAGTATGGCAACAGCAGATCAGGGTGCACAGCAGTTAAAAGCCGGAGCAGATCAGATTGTTGCAGGTTACGCAGGAGACGGAACAGCAGCAAATCCGGGCGCAGCAAGTGCAGCAAGCCAGATCGCAGGCGGACTTTCCCAGTTAAATCAGGCAGTACAGAATATTTCACTTCCGGGTTCTGCATCAACAACACCGGAACAGGCAGCAGCACAGGAGAAAGCAATTACAGCTGCAGTTACAGCAGCTATGTCAACACCGGAAGCACAGCAGGCACTTGCAAAAGCAGCAAGTACAGCAGGATCAGCAGTTGATGCAGATGCAATTAAAGCAGCAGTTACAAGTGCGGTATCTGCAGCAATCAAGCAGTCTCTTGGTACAGCAGTACAGCAGGCTATGGTGCAGCAGATTCAGGCAGGAAAGATGACAGTCAGCGGTAATGCAGCAGATGTTATAACCGCAGTCGGAGATAGTATTGGAGCAAGCCTTGGCGCTGGTGTTGCAACAAGTCTTGCAAGTGATACGACTGTTACAAAAGAGGTAACAAATCAGGTAACAAATGCAGTTGGCAGTGTAGCACCAAACATTGCAACAACAGCAGCAGGTATTGCAGGAAAAGCCGGTGCTTCCAAGGCTGTAGATCTTGCAAGTCAGCAGATCAGCGGCTTTGCTCCTCAGATCGATACCTTAAAAGCCAGTGTTAAGCAGTTAGCAGATGGTTCTGCAGCGCTGAATCAGGGTATCAACAGTTTATATGATGGATCTAAACAGTTACAGACAGGTATCACAACATTAGCAAGCGGTACAACGCAGCTTTCCGCAGGTGCAAGTGCACTGTCAGATGGTGCAGATGCTTTAAACAAAGGTATTAACGGTTATACGAATGCCAAGGGAGAAAAGGTAACAGGTCTTTACGGTGGTACAAAGGCACTTGCAAAAGGTCTGAAACAGTTAAAGACAGGTCTTGTGACTCTGGATTCCAAGAGTGCTACACTGGCAGCAGGTGTCATCAAATTAAATGAAGGTGCGGCAAAACTGGATGAAGGTGCTACAAAGCTGACAAACAGTTCTAAAACATTAACAAGTGGATCTGCTAAGATCGTAGATGCAGGTAAGCAGCTTGCAGATGGCGTAGATACACTGGATGAAGGTGCTAATAAGTTAAACGAGGGTATGATCGAGTTTAACGAAGAAGGTATCCGGAAGCTGACAGATGCATTTGATGGTGACATCAGTTCATTACTTGACAGAGTAAATGCGGTAATGGATGCAGGAAAAGATTATAACAACTTCAGTGGTGTGGCTGACGGTAAGAGTAGCAGCGTGAAGTTCATTATCAAAACAGAAGGCGTAAAAGCAGAGTAATGAAATGGGGAGGTGCAAAGCATGGATACTGGTTTATTATTAGTAATCGGAATTGCTTTAGGATTGGGCTTTGATTTATATGCTAAGGCAGTCTGCCAGGGAGCTTTGCTCTCCCGTATTGATAAAGTAAAATTAGCACTTGGACTTTTGGTCTGTGGTGTCTACCAGCTGATCGTACTGCTGGTTGGATATGTGTTGACGATCTGGCTCAGAGGATCTTATCTGGCAGATAAAGGAGAAGCCTTAAATCCATTGATCAGCATGGTTATATTTGTGGCATTTGCCATAAAAATGCTGAAGAATGCATGGAAAAATGAAGGTATTGTGGAAAGCAGACATGATGGAAAATATCTGATCCGTATTTTCATAAGCCTTTGCCTGCAAGTTGGATTTTATACACTTCTGACCGGTATTGCACTTGGTATGATGCAGCTTCGTTCTATTTATGAACTTGGTATTTTGACAGTTGTCTGCATCATAGCAGTATTACTTGGTCTGATTGGCGGATATCGTTTAGGATACAGCCAGAAAACCGGTGCTTATGCAATCGGTGGCAGCATCCTGATCATTGTCGCTGTAGCGACAGGATTTTTATATCTTTGATCATTTTCAGATCCTTTCAGGGTCTGCAATGATATATTTTCATTCCCTATTTGATGACTGCCCGGTTCGCCGGGCAGTTGTTTTATATGCTAAGTTTGACAGGAAGTATATAATATAATAAGATTATACGGCACATTTCTATTAAGGAAGGTATAATAGCGTGATACAGGACATTGCACCAAAGAAGTTTTATAACCAGTTTGCAGCAAAAAAGCCATCGGCAAACAGCCGGATCTTGAGTTTTTCCGATGGAAAGATACTTTATAAGGAAAAAGACGGAGAAATGGAATTTCTTACATTTAAGCAGGTAGAAGCACATTTCATACAGGAAAAAGAAAAATCAGAGCTTCCGGTATATACTTATTTATTTTCTATAGATCGGGAAGATTTCATTTTGATGGATCTGCAGGATCAGATGTTTGAGGATTTCACGTACCACAGAATGTTTGAAACCAGACGACTTTATCCAAAAGAATATGTACTCGCAGCAGCGACAGGCTGGCATTTATATGTATGGTATCGCGATAATCAGTTTTGTGGCAGATGTGCCAAAAAGCTTGTGCATGATGAACACCTCCGGATGATGAAATGTCCATCCTGTGGCAACATGGTTTTTCCGAAGATTGCGCCGGCGGTTATTGTAGGTGTGACAAACGGAGATAAGATCCTGATGACAAAATATGCGGGCAGGGAGTATAAAAAATATGCGCTGATCGCAGGTTTTACGGAGATCGGAGAGACAGCGGAGCAGACGGTAGAGAGGGAAGTCATGGAAGAGGTAGGACTTCATGTCAAAAATATCCGTTATTACAAAAGCCAGCCATGGGGATATGACAGTGATCTTCTGCTTGGTTATTTTTGCGAACTTGCAGAGGAACATAAGATAGAACTGGATGAAACGGAGCTTTCCCTTGCAGAATGGATAGATTACAAGGATGTTCCGGATGATCCGGAAGGACTCAGTCTTACTAGAGAGATGATGCAGACCTTCCGGGAGAAAAAGAAAAGAGAGCATGAGGAACTTTCATAATTCTTAAGTTTTTTACGGGTAAAAAGACATAAAAAAGACACATTTATTATGTATAAATGACGGTATTGAAAGAGAAAGAAAGGATGAAAACAAATGAAAGCAAAACAAATTGCAATACTTTTAGCACTGACAACTATGATGATCGCAGGGTGTGGATCAAATACAAAGAATGCAGATTCACAGACTGAGGTTAGTACAAGTACAGAAACGACAGATGAGGCTTCATCTGATGAAACAGATACAGAAGAAACGGATTCCAATTCCGGCGAGACTGCAAATGAAGCAACAGATTCGCAGCAGGAAGCTGCAGATCCGGGAGATGGAAATTATGAAGACAATTTTGCGGTAAGTCATGAAGCAGCAGTCGATTTTGCAGAAAAGATTAAAAGTGCTGTAGCTGCAAAGGATCAGGAGGCTCTGGCTGATCTTGTAAATTATCCGGTCTATATTGGTTTTAAAGATGAAGGACAGACTGTGGATACAAAGGAAGATTTTATGAAGCTTGATGCTTCTGAATTATTTACAGATGATCTGCTTAATGCTGTTGCAAATGCAGATGAGAGCGAGGATGTTTTAAGTCCGAGTATGGCTGGATTTAATTTATACAGCAATGACGCAAGTGCAAGCCTGACCTTTAGTGTACAGGACGGAAAGCTGGGCGTTACAGGAATTAATTATTAATGATGGTATTTCATACAATATACTGAGAGAAATTTTATTGTCAATGCTTTGCAACAATGGTATAGCTGTTGCAAAGCATATTTTCTTTTCGAAAGTTTTCTGCTTCCGGCGAACCATATCTTTATGATGTTGTGTGATTTCCATGATACTTTCTTTTTTATCAGTAATTATCTGAATCTGTATGAACATCAGTCTACATACAGTCCGAATGCACCACTGCGTTTTCTGATTTAATTAACGAGTCTGATGGAAGTTTAAAAATAGTTTAAATTAAAAAATTGCTACTTACATTTTTCAAAAAAGTATGTTATTCTAGCAAAGCATTACAATTAATTGAATATAGGTATAAATTGGAAACGCACAATCCTCCCGGATGATAACGAACAACACAGATTCATGTTTATTCATTATCAGAAGGAGGATTTTTTATGCCCCAAAATAAGTTTCAGGATGTCATTTTCACTGCCATTATGGCAACTATCATGGTGTACGGGATGATCGTATACAATGTAGCTTTAAATACCGGAGGCGTTTCCGGTACTACCTTTCTGGCAGCTTTTCATGAAATGCCGATCATGGTTCCGATTGCGTTTGTACTGGAGTTTTTTGTAGTAGGAAAGCTCGCAAAAATGCTTGCATTTACAGTAATGAGACCGGATGACAGACCACAGTTTATCACCTACGCAATTTCGATTTGTATCTGCTGCATTATGTGCCCGATTATGAGTCTTGCTGCAATCATTTTATTCAAGGACACAAAAACATTTGGAACATGGATTCAGACATGGGGAATGAATTTTCCAATGGCAATCTGCTATCAGATGTTCTACTGTGGTCCGCTTGTAAGACTAATTTTTAGAACTATTTTTTGTAGGTCAAAGGGGAAATAAGTTTATGGATGTTGGTTTATTCCAAACGTCTGACGTTTTTTAATTTTCGTAATGAAGAAGAAAATCAGTTCTTCTTCATTACGAAAATTTTTAATACTCTGTCAACTAAAAATTGGCACATATCAAAATCAAAATATATTTTCACCTTTAATTTCTTCAAGAATTGACTGGTTCATATCTACATAAGAGTTCCACACCGATTGTTCCTCTGCAACACCGGCAAACAATGCCAATTGCTGTATTTTTTTTATTAATTCTTCTGCCGTACATTTTGTCCAACTGACTACTCTTTCATTTGTAATTGAAACAATTGTATGCGCTGCTTTATTTCTTGCTTTCTCTTCCGCATAACGAAGACTGTCAACTAGCGCATTGATTTTTTCATTATTGGAAAAATGCATAATGATTACTTTCAAATGTGAAGAATATACAATTCCTCCTCGAAAGCCACCTCGTTTGCTATATTCCTCCTCTAGGACAGCCCCAACTTCTGTGGCTTCTAACTTGGACATATTCCATCTGATGCCATTTTCCTTTTCATTGCAGTACTCCATAATATTAATATGGCACTGACGTAATAATGTCCGAAACAATTCAAACACTGCGGGAGTAATCGCACGAATAAAATCCGCGTATTCTTTACGAATAACCTTAATTTCCAATAATAATATGAACTCTAGCAAATCACAATTATCCTGATTTTTGACAGGCATCGGCTGATACTTAATTTGTTTTGCCAATTCATTTACTTTTCTTGTATTTAACTGTACTCTGGCATTCGCTTGTTCAATCATTAACAAGGCTTTTTCCGAAATATGATTTTCCAAATCTTTTGCCACCTCATACGCCGCCGGATAATCATACGCCATTAAATGTTTTTCTAAAATATTGGTTTTTAACAGTTTAATGAGATTTAATGACTTTACCTCTTCACAACGTGAAGTAACATCTGCGTTCTCCTCGTTATCCTCATCTAACAGCCACTGTTCTTCCACCTCGTACTTACGGACGTTTTCATCCATATAATTACTTCTTTTTAAAGGCGTTGATACTTGAATTGGTTTAAAGGAAAATTCAGCTAACGTTGCCAATATAATAAGTGCATTTTTCATCGCTGGTGTTCCGGATGATACATTCAAAAACAATTCATCCTCCGAATTCATTTGTGAAGTAATCTGACCTATACATGTCCGAAAATCATCATAGAAATATTCATAATCCTGCACTTCTTTCAGCTCATCTCTAGTAATAATTTCAATATCAAAAGGATGCGATATTTTCTTCGATAATTCCTCCAAGCAATAAACATAACGGTTGTCCTGAAGATGGTGTTGATACATCTCTCCCGTCAAATAAAGAATCACCTTATCCGGCAGATAATATCTGCATATATGTAACATGGAACCGTCTCGAAAATTTCTTATCGGGTCTGAACCGCCAATCGGTGAAAATAATATTTTAGCCATAATCCTATCTCTCCTTATATAATAATACAATCGTCATTTTGTACTTTTTCATTTTTGCCAAGTATTGTTACCTGACCTTGTCCAACAATTTTGTAAATCCGAATACTATCTTCCTCGTCAACATAAACACCAATTTCCCGAAGAAGTTTATTGTACAACGAAAAAGAAATTAATGCTTCAAATGCTGACTTTTGTACACGAAAACCATAGCCCTGCAAAAATTTTGCCAAACGAACTCTTTTTGCATTGTCAACAATATCATAAATAATTAAAACATATGCCTTTTTCTCCTGTGTATTTTCTTCTACTGTTGAGAAAAAATAATCTTCCATATTTGCACACTCCTTCCGCTTTTCACCGTATTCTTACCGGCTGGTACAAATCCATGTCCTCTTCCTGCATAGCATGAATTAAAGAATCAATCTGCAATTCTAAAGACCTGCGAAAAGAAACACGATACTCGATATGCTTTAAATAAGAATTATCTGTCCCCATGCGCTTTTCTATTTTATTAATAAATATTTTCATAGCATCACGATTCAAAAAGACGCCATTGCCATAAGTGTCATAGCTAAATTGTTCTATTTTTATCTCATGACCATTAATCAAATTCATTACAACTGCGTCCACAATGACCGCACGCCACTCTTCCATCAGGTCACTTGCAAGGGTTGGATGTTTTTCCGCATCCCGATGAATAAACCCAAAATAAGGATTCAGCCCTTTCATCTCAATCTTACAATAGACTTCATTCAACAGCAGCGAATACCCGAAACTGATCATGGAGTTAAATTCATCTTTCGGAGGACGTCTGCTTCTCCCCTGAAATTTAAATTCTTCGTCTATACACTTGGACAGCCCCTGAAAATAGCTTTTCGCTGCCTGACCTTCAAAACCAATCATCTCCGTTATCTTCTCGCTCGTAAGAATACGGTTGCGGCAAATCGACATCATTTGCTGTTCCTCTTCCAGATTCTTATGCTTACTCTTTTCATATCGCCGCAAAACCACACTCTGATTCTTCACCTTGGCGCTCAAAATTTTCTTCCCAAGTTCCACTGCAAAATCCGTATCATACAATGCGCTCTGTTTTCGCTGTCTTTCAACATTCACATGGCCCGTGGATATTAAACGTCCAAAATATCTGCCGCCTTTTGAGAAATAAGTCACAGGTATCCCACGTATCATGCACTCTTCCATACATTTCGTCGTCACCTGCGACTGCCCCATAATTGTGATACCTTCCAATGACTCAATTGGAATAAAAGTCTTCATGCCATCTTTGTACTTCGCCACACATTTGTTGCCTTCAATACCAATAAGCGCTCCATTTTCATTCACATACAGTAGACTCACGTACTCATCCCCCTTTCATCGTTTTGTAACGATAAAATTGCGTCCCCTGACGGGGTATCTTATTTCCAAATCAGGAAGCTCAAGAAGCCAACGCCGACAACTAGTTTGTTTCCGTCCCCTCTCGGGGATAAGTTGTAATCATCATGCGCAAGTATTTTATCACCCGCAAGTCATTTCCGTCCCCTTACGGGGCAGCCCCATTGTACCACGGCAGTAGAACAATTGAAATCCCTTTTCAGGGCGAGCCATAGCGGCGGAAGCCTGCAAAGGTGAAGATGCTGCGCTTCAGGGTACTGCCGTCCGGGTAGGTGGTCTCCTGGCTCTTACGGCGGGAGCAGGCGGCCAGCGTGGGGATGCCTGCGGCTTCCAGACGCTGGACTACCCGGTACACAAAGGTGCACTCGCCCTGACAGAGCACGGCGTCCGGGTTAAGGTGCAGGATGTGGTCGGCATATACCGCGGCAAGGGAGTCCAGCACGGCCTCGTTGGTGGCGGGGTCGATGGCAGGGAAGGCAAGGTCTATCACCTTGCCGTAGACCTGTGCCGCAGCCTTTTGCTCGGCACTCCACAGGGCAGAAGGATGATTGGTAAAGTTGATGAGCATAGGGCATTCCTCCTTGACATTGCAAAGAGAAAAAGCCCATGGAATGCGGATAGTTAAGCAAGAAACTTAAAATTACTTTTCTTGCTTTGGTTTGCCCCCTTACGGGGATTGTACATTTTCCTGCATCCTGTTTTTCTTCTGGTTTTTGTTTTCGCCCCCTTACGGGGATTATACCAAGAGCCGTGAGAACCTGTCCAAAGAGGTTGTGTTTTCGCCCCCTTACGGGGATGGTATCCATTGAATGTAAGGGATTCTCTTTTGGAGAAGTTTTTTCGCCCCCTTGCGGGGATGGTATCTACAATGAAAGAGTACGCAATCTTTATTGCCTGTTTTTCGCCCCCTTACGGGGATGGTACCATGCTGTCCATCATCGACAAGGCCTATCCTGTGTTTTCGTCCCCTTACGGGGATTGCATCCGAATGACAACGCCTAAATATCCAGTTATGGAGCTTTCGCCCCCTTACGGGGATTGT
>ERZ857745.2140-NODE-2140-length-22309-cov-5.036398_pt1 | contig 22309 bp, 21 predicted proteins | sample MGYA00519699_ERZ857745 | MGnify/ENA primary metagenome ERZ857745 (study PRJEB31778, sample SAMEA3449357) | human gut metagenome | biome: human gut; feature: human-associated habitat; material: faeces | place: United Kingdom | collected 2010/2012 ...
CTTGATGATGAGTACTGCTGCCTCAGGTCCGTGATGGACAGCAGGGAGGGAAGCCATGGAGAAGAGTAAAGTGATTGCTGTGTGCAATCAGAAAGGCGGCGTAGGCAAGACGACTACGGCGGTGAACCTGGGGATAGGTCTTGTACAGGAAGGAAAGCGAGTCCTTCTCATCGACGCTGACCCGCAGGGGGATCTCACCACATGCCTTGGATGGAAGAACGGCGATGCTCTGGATGTCACGCTGGGCACTCTCATGGAAAAGATCATAAAGGACGAGCATATCACAAAGGGAGATGGCATCCTGCATCATAAGGAAGGCGTGGATCTGATCCCTGCAAACCTTGAGCTCTCCTCGATGGAGATGAATCTTGTCAATGCCATGAGCAGAGAGCTGACACTGAAAAATTACTTAAGGGACGTGAAGCAGGACTACGATCATGTACTGATAGACTGCATGCCGTCCCTTGGCATGATCACCATCAATGCTCTTGCAGCATCAGACAGTGTGATCATACCGGTGCAGGCGCAGTATCTTCCTGCAAAGGGCATGACGCAGCTGGTACAGACCATAAGCAAAGTGAAGAGAAACCTGCAGCCTGACCTTAGGATAGAAGGTATCGTGCTGACGCTGGTGGATGCAAGGACGAACCTTGCAAAGGATATCCGCAGTGCTCTCAAAAGAGAGTACGGGTATCTGATGAAAGTGTATGACACGCAGATCCCGATCGCTGTAAAGGCGGCAGAAGTGAGCGCGATGGGAAAAAGCATCTATTCCTATGATGCGGGAAGCAGCGTGGCGAAAGCCTATGAGAAACTGACGAAGGAGGTGCTTTATGGCAGCGAGAAAAAGAGAGAACGCATTCGATCTTCCGAAGCTCGATGAATATTTCACCACGCAGGAGCAGCGGGATGATGCGAAGCTGAAGAAGATCCATGAGATACCGCTGGAGGAGATAGATGAGTTCCCGGATCATCCGTTCAAAGTGCTGGATGATGAAGACATGATGAACCTTGCAGAAAGCATTAGAGAACAGGGCATCATCACTCCGGCTACACTGCGAAAGAAAGAGGATGGCAGATATGAGATCCTTTCAGGTCACAGAAGAAAAAGAGCGTGCGAGCTTGCAGGATTAGACACACTGCGGTCGGAAGTCGTGGAGATGGACCGGGATGCAGCAGTCATATTCATGGTGGACAGTAATCTGCAGAGGACAACAATTTTACCGAGCGAGAAAGCGTTTTCCTATAAGATGAGGCTGGAAGCTATGAAAAGACAGGGAAAGCGGACAGACTTAACTTGTGCGCCACTGGCGCACAAGTTAAAAGGTCAAAAATCAAGAGATGTTCTTGCTGAAGAAATAGGAGAAAGTAAGGACCAAATTCGTCGATATATCCGCCTCACCGAACTGATACCGGAGCTCCTGGAAAAGGTGGACAAGGGCGAGATCGCACTGAGGCCTGCGGTTGATATTTCATATCTTCCGGAGGATATCCAAAGATCGCTTCTCGATACCATAGAGATGGAGCAGTGCACACCGTCCTATGCGCAGACAAGGCGCATGAGAACCCTTCTGGCTGAGGGAAAACTCACAGACGAGGCAATCTATGCCATCATGCAGGAGGAAAAGCCGAACCAGAAGGAAAAGTTCACCATCAGCGCATCGAAGATCGAAAAAGTGCTCCCGCAAAGCGTCAAGGCATCGCAGAGGGAGGATTTCATCCTGAAAGCCATAGACTACTATGCGAAGCATCTTCAGCGGAAAAAGGAGGAAAGGGAGCGTTAGATGCAGCAGGAGTATCTTTGCCGTTTCCTTCCCCACACCCCAACCTTCAGATACTCTCTGACTTACTGAAAGAGAAAGATATATAACTAAGTAAATATAAAAGCTGTCAGAAGGCACCTGCTTCTTCCGGCAGCATACATGCACGCCGTATCCGCAGGCTGCATGAAATCTTGGAAAGGAGCAGGAGATATATCGCGGAGATCAGAGCCTCGCAAAAGTGAGGCTTTTGAGGAGGAAAACAATGCAGAAGATCATAAGTTTTAACAGGAGAAGTGTGATAGCGATAGCACTTTGCATGACGTTTTTGCTGGGGTATATGCCTTTTTCCACAGACAAGGCTTATGCTGCAGATGGGAGCATCACGCTGAAGGTAGGCAGGGATATCGAATATTCCTCGCATCACACACACTATTTTTACGCAGGAGACAAGGAAAGCCCTGTTTACTGTGCACAGCCTCAGCTTCCCGCGCCCAAGAGCGGGAAGTATTCATACAACCTGATCAGGCCGGACTCTATGCTGGCCAAGTGCCTCTACTACGGCTATGGAGGTCCGGGTTTTGCAGATCACACGGACAGACAGCTTAGCGGACAGTGGGATGGCGAGGACGATGCTTACTGCCTGACTCATATCATCATCTCCATAGCGTATGACAAGACCACCAGCGCATCCACAAACCCATTCTATGGACTCACAGATGCATGGAAAAACAAGGCAAAGAGCCTTTATGAGTATGTGAAAGGACTGCCTGATCCGCCGGTGAACTACAGGGCGTATCAGATAAAGGTGGCAGGCTGTCAGGATATCCTGGGCTCCTTCAATGACACAGGCAGCATCAGGCTGCAGAAATCATCTGCAAATACTGTGATAACAGAAGGGAATCCGAACTATTCCCTTGCAGGAGCAAAATACGGAGTCTACTACGGAAATGCCCTGATCGGGACCATCACGACAGATGAAAACGGGACAGGAACACTGGAAAACGTGCTTGTAGGAGACTATACGGTAAAGGAGATGGAGTCGTCCAGAGGATATGCCATTGAAACATCTGGGCACAACGTGAGCGTGAAGGCAGATCAGAGGACGGATGCTTCGGTGAAGGAAGTGCCTCAGAGCAATCCGATGGATGTACTGCTTTGTAAGCTCGATTCAGAAACAGGCAAAGCAGAGCCGCAGGGAGCAGCATCTCTTGAAGGCGCAGAGTTCAAAGTGGAATTCTATGCGGCGTCTTCAGGTCCGAGATCTGCAAAAGCAAAGAACGGTGCAGACAGGACATGGATATTCAAAACAGATGCGGAAGGCAAAGTGAGCTTCACAAAGGACTATCTCGTATCCGGTGATGATTTCTATTATCAGAGCGACGGAAAGACCCCTTGTCTGCCACTTGGGAAAGTGGTCATAACCGAGACGAAAGCTCCGGAAGGTTATCTTCTGAACGGAGAAGTATTCACAGCATATATCACATCGACAGGCATGAAAGAGACGGTTAAGACTTACAATGAGCAGAGCGTGCCGGAGCAGGTGAAGCGCGGTGATCTGGAATTCGTTAAAGTATCTGACGGAGACCTCAAGAGACTGGAAGGCGTGCCCTTTACGATAACCTCCCTTACGACAGGTGAGAGCCACACGATAGTGACTGATAAGAACGGATACGCCAGCACAGCAGCATCCTGGAACAAACACAGCCATAACACCAATGCAGGAAAGACATCTGAGGATGGTATCTGGTTCGGCACTTCGAAGCCTGATGACAGTAAAGGTGCACTGATCTATGACGATTATGAGATCGCAGAGCAGAGATGCGAGGCAAATGAAGGTATGGACCTTCTGAAAGTGAAAGTCAGCGTCTACAGGGACTCTGTGACGATCCCGATGGGCACCATGACGAATGACCGTATCGAGATCGAAACGACAGCAAAAGATGCGGAAAGCGGGACGCATTTCGGAAAACCGGAAGGTAAAGTCACCATCGTAGATACTGTAGAGTACAAGGGACTGAAGAGAGGCGAGACATATAAGCTGACTGGCACGCTCATGAACAAAGAAACAGGAAAGCCTTTCATGGTAAATGGAAAGCCTGTGACAGCAGAGAAATCTTTCAAAGCACGCAGATCGTCAGGTACTGTAGACATGGTGTTCACAGTGGACAGCGAGCTTCTGAAAGGGAAGACGACGGTAGTGTTCGAGGATCTTTATCAGGATGACATAAAGCTTGCGATCCATGCAGATATAGAGGATGAAGGACAGACGGTATACTATCCTGAGATCGGGACTACCGCTAAATACGACACAGGAAAAAAGGTGAGCAAAGCGGAAAAAGGCATCACTATCGAGGATACTGTGAAGTATTCAGGCCTGCAGGCAGGAAAAAGCTACACCATGAGAGGAAAGCTCATGGATAAAAGCACCGGAAAACCGCTTATGGTGGATGGGAAAGAAGTTGTCGCGTCAAAGACCTTCACGGCAGATAAACCATCAGGAGAAGTCATCATGAGCTTCACATTCGATGCATCTGCACTTTCCAGCACTGAGATCGTCGTATTCGAGAACCTGTATAAAGACAGCACCCAGATCGCAGTGCATGCAGATATAAATGACGAAGGCCAGACGGTGAGCCTTGAATCAGATAAACCTCCGGCAAGCCCGAAAACCGGGGACGATATGAAGCTTTTCATACTCTTTGCACTGATGATCGCAGCAGGCGCATCAGCAACAGCAGTGCGTGCGATCAGCAGGAAGAAACGCATCAAAGAAGAGAAAACGGAAGAGTAGATGATAGTCATGAGGGCGGCAAAGGTGCTGCTCTCTTTTTTCAGGAGAGGAAAGTATGTGTGATTTCAAGAAAGATATCGCTGTGAGATACGGAGTGAATGCTGCTGTGATCGCACAGCTTTTGTGGGACAGCATCGAAGGTCTGGATCATAGCGGCAAAAGGGTATACCGGGACAGAAAGAAATGGTGCAGGTGCTCGATACTGATGATGACAGGCATATTCCCGTTCCTCAGCAGGCACATGGTATCAGATGCGCTGGAACGTCTGATAAAAGCTCATGTGATAAAAAAAGACTGCCTGAACAGTAACAGATTCGACCGCACAAACTGGTATGCCTTCACAGAATATGGTGAGTACCTGATGAAAGGAGACGACGAAAAATGGACAGATACGACTGCAAAGCATGCTGCTATTACGACAGACTGACAGGCCTCTGCGGAGTATGCATGAAGAAGATACTGAAGGAGCTGAAAGTGGCACAGGAGGTGAGAAGCGATGGCGATAGACAAAACGAGTCTGAAGGTGATGAACAGACTGTTCGATAAGGGATACACTACTGAAAAAGCAGTAGCAGCGTTCAATCTTGAGGACGTATGCGTGATCGAGTGTTATGCACCCGCTGAGATAGCAAAGATCATCGCGCTGAAAGAAGCTGTGAAAGCAAACAAAGTGATCTCTTTTCTGAGCGGGCAGCAGGAGAAAACAGAACAGGAATGATCATCATATCAAAGTCCGGTACAAATGCCGGACATTACATACTGGTAGCTTTTATGAAAAGAATGTATGTTCGATGCATATACAGAACACAGGAGGAACAACAGATGAAAGAATCGATCATACGTGAACTTTACGAAGACGCAGTATCAAGGGCAGAACTGATCATGCCGGAAGGGATCAAGTATCAGACCTGCTGTGAAAGAAAAGAAGAAGCAGAGCAGCAGCTCAAAGAAACGCTTTCAGCCCATCAGAGAGAACTCTTTGAAAAATTCCTGGCAGCGCAGATCAGCGTTCGGAACATAGAAGATGAGGAGACATACAGACAGGGAGTATCGCTGGGTGTAAGGATAACGGCAGAAGCGTTTGTGTCAGAATAAATAGCAAATAGAAGATCTTATTGTGGTATAATATATATGATTATATGATCTTGAATTTGAAGGTACTGCTGGATTATAAAGAAACCTAGTTTAAAGTAATGTTTGAATAATGTTATTAAAATATTATTGTCTTATGGGTTGTTGGATCATGTTTTGTATTATGTGATTTGAAAAAAGGATGAGCAAAATGAATGATGTTATTTTTTATCAAAACAATGGTATTTCGGTAAATGATCCTAAGGATATCAAGACATCTTTTTATATACAAGAAAATTTAAAACAAGATAATTTTGATTCTCGCTTTTTTTACGCTGGAGATTCAATTAATTATGAATTGGACAGAATATGTGTAGATTTATATGATGTGTTTACACAAAAAATATTTGTAGATATAAAGGATTATTATAGATATATAGATTATCTGCCCTATATAGTAATGAAAGCTGGATTAGACTCGGATTGTAATTTATCTAAAGAACAATTTCAACAGTTTATTGAGCAAGATTTAGGTATGAGTCAATTAGCAGTATATAAAAATGATGAAACAAAAGTCATTTATGCTTTTTTAGAAAAGCATAAATATCAATATCTCTATTTAAGTGATTGTCAGGCATTAATCAATTCTGTACAAGAATTATTACAGACATGTAGGAATAATTTTGTGTTTTTTTATAAACTATTATGTGAAATAGATGGCCCAAAAGATTTTTGTGATGACTATTATGCAATTTCTAGTGAAGGTCGAATAGTAATAAGCATTGCATCTAATATCTTTATTTCACTTTATTCAATTTTTGATATTTTGGCACAATTAGCTTATGAATTAGAAAATATAAAAGACTGTAGCGAGAACTATTCAAAACTGGCATCCAGCAAGAAATTATTTGGCGATAGAAAGCATTTGCAAACTGTGAATATTAAAGGGACTGTTTTTGAAAAGAATAGAACAATTTCAATTATTGAAAATTTAAGAAATGAGTTGGTGCATAATGCAGTGTGGGAAATGAATTCTAAAATTTTCTTTCGGATAAAGGATGGGGTTATCATAGACAAAACAATATATTTTCCGGATTTTTCAGAGGATGGACATTTAGAAACATACAAGAATCGTAAGCGTTTTTTTTCAAAGGGTATTAAGTTGAATGAAATATTGCCAACTATATATTTTGACGCTTTGCAAAAAATAAAAGTCACATTAGAAAGATTAGTAGAAATAAATTGAAGTTGTTTTTATCAAGGAAACTATAATTCTGTAAAGTTAGCAGTCAGTCAACGCGACCGGCTGCTTTTTTTATACCATAAATCATAGAGGAGAGAAAGGCAGGTGATGGTATGACAGGGAAGTTTCAGCTCATTACGGAGCTTTATGCGGAGGCGGCAGGGGAGGTGAGTCATGACAGGGAGGCCTGGAAAGGATTCCTTACGTCGGCTGGATTCAACTACAGGCTGAGGTTCGATGAGCAGCTCCTCATATATGTACAGAGGCCGGATGCATCTGCCGTTCTTGAGATGGAAAAATGGAACGTGATGTTCCGCAGATGGGTCAACAGGGGAGCAAAGGGGATAGCGGTATTCGATGACAGCGATCAGAAAAGTTCAGGCATCAGATACTATTTCGATATCTCAGATACTCATGAAGGAAAGGATGCGGTCAGGGTCCCGGTATGGAGCATGAAGGCAGGATATGAGCAGGAGGTGATCGATGCTCTGGTATCGGCTTACGGTCCTTTGGAAAACGCTGAAAACATTTACTCTGCGGTCATAAGTGCAGGAGAAAAGGCTGCAGAAGAAAGTTATAGCGAATATCTTGAAATGCTAAGGAGTACAGGAAACGAAAACCGTATTGCAAACCTTGGTACAGATGATCTCAGGGTTGCTTTCAGGACTCTGCTTTCTGAAAGCGTATCATATATGATCGGAAAGAGGCTGGGAATAGATATGCCGGAGACGGAATATGACTTTGAGGATCTCGGGATATTCGATACAGTAGAGAGGCTGAACATACTGGGGTTTGCAGTAAGCGATACAGCAGAGCAGGGACTTTCCGAGATCGCAAAGACGATAAGGAGCCTTGAAAGAAATGATCGCACATTTGCAGAAAAGAATGCTGGGATATATAATGCTGAAAAAGACGAGGATGAAGGGAGGAGTAGCCATGAACATAACATATACAAGGAAAGGGGAGCAGATGCTCCCGGATCTGGCAATCTCAGAGGAACCGATAGAAGTGAAAGGAATCTGGGCGATCAGACGGAAGAACTTCCTGAAGGAGGAGTGCAGACCAGTCTACTACAGCATGATGACTTCCGGACGGCTGGCAGCGCATCTGGCAAAGACACAGCAGGAGGCAGAGGAGATGATGGAGCTGCTTTGTCAGCAGATGGCAGAGCGGGAGCACGTCACAGAGGAGCTGAAAGAGGTCGATCCGATGAAGTGGACAGCCCTGATGAACAGCATCAGAGCATCGGCGGAGGAGATAGTAAAGAGAGAACTAATACAGATTTAGAAAACCACGGAGCGGAGGCAGATGATCTTCCGCTCTTTTCTTTTGCCCGGGATCTGCGGAAAGAGGAAGCTGAGCAGGAATCTGAAGCAGAAGGCGGGGAGCCGGTATCTTTGCCGGAGCACCAAATATCGGATGATACTCCCGCAGCGTTTTCAGGAGAAAAGCGAAACTACAGGATCTATGAAGATCCTGAGCCTGCAGGTAAAAAGCAGCGTTTCAGGCAGAACATCGAGGCGATCAGGCTTCTGAAAATGCTGGAGGCTGAAGGCAGGTATGCAGAAAAAGGTGAGCAGGAGATACTTGCAGGGTATGCAGGATGGGGCGGGATACCGGAAGCTTTCGATCCTGAGGAAAACAGGTGGAGCACGGAATATGAGGAGCTGAAACAGCTCCTAACAGAAGCGGAATATACAGCAGCAAGGGAATCGACTCTAACCGCCTTTTACACACCGAAAGCTGTGACAGATGCAGTATATAAGGTGCTGAGTCAGATGGGATTTAAGGGAGGAAACATACTTGAACCGTCCTGCGGTATCGGAAATTTTCTGGGCGTGCTCCCGGAAAGCATGGAAGGCAGCAGGTTTTATGGCGTGGAGCTCGACAGGATCAGCGGGAGCATCGCGCGCCAGCTTTACCAGAAAGAAAACATCCATATAGGTGGATTTGAAGACTCAGATCTTCCTGACAGCTTCTTTGATGTGGCTGTAGGGAATGTGCCTTTTGGAGATTTTAGGGTATCTGATAAAAGATATGACAGGCACAAATGGCTGATACACGACTATTTCTTCGGGAAAGCTCTGGACAAGGTGAGAGCAGGGGGCGTTATAGCCTTCGTGACTTCAAAGGGCACCATGGATAAAAAAGATCCTTCGGTCAGAAGATATCTTGCTCAGCGTGCAGAGCTCCTTGGCGCAGTGAGGATACCAAACGATACTTTCTCGAAAAATGCCGGAACAGAAGTGACATCGGACATCATTTTCCTGCAGAAAAGAGAGAGACAGATCATACAGGAGCCTGACTGGGTGTATCTTGACAGGGATGAAAACGGTATAGAAATGAACCGGTATTTCATAGATCATCCTGAGATGATCCTCGGAAGGATGCAGATGATAAGCGGAAGATTCGGTGAGGAAAGCGCATGCATTCCTTTTGAAGGAAAAGATCTTGAGACTCTTTTATCTGATGCGGTCGCGCATATCCATGGCCGGATCGCTGAAAAAGAGATCGATCTGCAGGAAGCCGAAGACATCATCCCGGCAGATCCTGAAGTCACTGACTTTTCATATACCATCAAAGACGGAACCATATATTTCAGGGAAAACTCGAGGATGTATCCTGCAAAACTTTCTGAAACAGCAGCAAAGAGAGCAGAGGGACTCATCGGGATCAGGACGAGTGTAAGGAGGCTCATAGAGCTTCAGACAGACGGGTATCCTGATGAAGAGATAAGAAAAGAACAGGAAAATCTAAGCAGTATATATGATGCTTTCACGAAAGAATACGGTCTCATAAACAGCAGAGCAAACAGCACGGTCTTTTCACAAGACAGTTCATACTATCTTCTTGCAGCACTTGAAGTGATCGACGAAAACGGAAAGCTCATAAGAAAAGCGGACATGTTCACAAAGCGCACCATAAAGCCTCATGAAGCAGTGCAGCACTGTGATACCGCAAGCGAAGCACTGGCTGTGTCAATGGGAGAAAAAGGTCATGTGGATATGGAGTATATGATGCAGCTTACAGGTCTTAGCGAAGATAAGATAGCAGAAGCACTTAGTGGCGTCATATTTTATGATCCGAAGCAGGATGAAGGAAGCAGAACAGGAAAATATCTTGCAGCAGACGAATATCTGTCAGGAAATGTCAGAGAAAAACTTATAGAAGCAGAGATCCTTTCAAAGACGGATCCGAGATTCCAGGTGCACCGGGATTTCCTCGAAAAGGTGCAGCCGAAGGAGCTTTCTGCGGGCGAGATCAGCGTGAGGCTTGGAGCATCGTGGCTGCCACCGGATGTGGTATCGGATTTCATGTTCGAGCTTTTGAGCACGCCTTTCTATATGCGATGGAAGATCAATGTACGGTATTCTGCCCATACAGGAGAGTGGAACATCGAAGGAAAGAGCAACGACCGGGGCAATGTCAGGGCGGGCAGCACCTATGGCAGCAGCAGGATGAATGCATATAAGATCATAGAGGAGACCCTGAATCTAAGAGACGTCCGCATCTTTGATTATATCGAAGATGATGAGGGCAGGAAGAAAGCAGTGCTAAATAAAAAGGAGACAGCTATCGCTCAGGGAAAGCAGGAATCCATAAAGACCGCCTTCAAAAGCTGGGTATGGGAAGATCCCAAAAGACGGGAAAGGCTGACACGGATATACAATGAAAAATTCAATTCGATCAGACCAAGAGAATATGACGGAAGCCACATCATATTCTCCGGGATGAATCCTGAGATCACGCTCAGAAAGCATCAGAGGGATGCAGCAGCCCGCATCCTGTATGGTGGAAATACTTTGCTTGCACATGTGGTCGGAGCGGGAAAGACCTTCGAGATGGCAGCTGCAGCGATGGAAAGCAAAAGGCTCGGCCTTTGCAGCAAGTCCATGTTCGTAGTGCCGAACCACCTGACAGAGCAGTGGGCGGCGGAATTTCTGCAGCTTTATCCTGCGGCCAATATATTAGTCACGACAAAGAAGGATTTCCAGACGAAAAACAGGAAGAAGTTCTGTGCAAGGATCGCCACAGGACAGTACGATGCAGTGATAATCGGCCATTCACAGTTCGAGAAGATCCCCATAAGCATCGAAAGACAGCAGGAGATGCTGAGAAGACAGATCGATGAGATCACGGAAGGGATCGCAGAGCTGAAACGAAACAGAGGCGAGAGGTTTTCCATAAAGGCGATGGAAAAGAGCAAAAAGCAGCTCAGGATAAAACTCGAAAAGCTCAGTGACCGCAGCAGGAAAGACGATGTTATATGCTTTGAAGAGCTTGGGGTGGACAGGCTTTTCATCGATGAGAGCCATTTTTACAAGAACCTCTTTCTTTACACGAAGATGAGGAACGTTGGCGGTATCGCCCAGACGGAAGCGCAGAAAAGCTCTGATCTTTTCATGAAATGCAGATATCTTGATGAGATCACAGGGGGAAAAGGGATCGTGTTCGCCACAGGAACGCCCATAAGCAACTCGATGACAGAGCTTTACACGGTGCAGAGATACCTGCAGTACGACACCCTCTGCAGATATGATCTGCAGCACTTTGATGCATGGGCATCGACTTTTGGTGAGACCGTGACAGCAGTGGAACTGGCACCGGAGGGGACGGGATACAGGACGAAAACGAGGTTCTCAAGATTCTATAATCTGCCAGAGCTGATGAACATGTTCAAGGAAGTCGCAGACATCAAGACCTCTGATATGCTTAATCTTCCAGTGCCGGAGGCTCATTATCACAATGTATCAGTGAAGCCGTCAGAGTTTCAGAAGAAAATAGTGGGGGATCTTTCCTTAAGGGCGGACAGAGTGAGAAACGGGATGGTGGATGCGTCACAGGACAATATGCTGAAGATAACAAGTGACGGAAGGAAACTTGCCATGGATCAGAGGCTGATCAGCGAGAACCTCCCGGATCATGAAGGCAGTAAGGTGAATGCCTGCATCAGCAATATATACAGGATATGGGAGGAAAGCAGAGAAAAAAGATCTGCTCAGCTCGTTTTCTGCGATATCTCGACGCCGAAAAACGACGGCTCATTCAATGTGTATGATGATATCAGGACGAAACTCATCGCAAAGGGGATACCTGCAGAAGAGATACGGTTCATACACGAGGCGGACTCTGATGTAAAGAAAAAGGCTCTATTCTCCAAAGTAAGGGCCGGTGAGGTCAGGGTGCTCATAGGCTCCACACAGAAGATGGGCGCCGGGACCAATGTGCAGAAAAGGCTCATCGCACTCCATGATCTTGACTGCCCGTGGAGACCGTCGGACCTTGAGCAGAGAGCAGGAAGGATCGTGCGTCAGGGGAACGAAAACAAAGAGGTGGATATCTACAGATATGTTACGGAGGAGACTTTCGACGCCTATCTTTACCAGCTGGTGGAGAACAAACAGAAATTCATATCTCAGATCATGACTAGCAAATCACCGGTGAGGACCGCGGAAGATATCGATGAAGCATCACTTTCCTATGCGGAGATCAAGATGCTTGCTACAGGGAATCCCCACATCAAAGAAAAGATGGATCTTGATATACAGGTGGCAAGGCTGAGGCTTTTGAAACAGAACTTCCTGAGTGAAAAGTATGCACTGCAGGACCGGATAGTCAAATATTTTCCTGCGGAAATAAAGAGGCATGAAGAGCGGATCGCAGGATATGAAGAAGATATATCATATCTGAAAGAGCAGGATCAGGGACATTTGGAAGAAAACTTTATGATGGAAATCAAGGGTAAGTCATATACAGAAAAAACTGATGCAGGAGAAGCACTGCTTTCCTGCTGCAAAGAAATGAAAAGCCCGGAGCCTGTAGTGATAGGAAGCTACAGGGGCTTTGAGATGAGTCTTTCTTTTGATACCTTCTCGAAAGAATATGCGGCAGAAGTAAAGCATCAGATGAGGTACAGGACGCCTCTTGGGACCGACGCCAGAGGGAACATATCGAGGATCGAGAACCTTTTCTCAGGGATAGAAAAGAGGATAAACGGAGCATGCGAGAAATATGAAAACATCCTGAAGCAGTACGAAAACGCAAAAGTGGAAGTGGAAAAAAGCTTCGAGCATGAAAATGAACTTGCAGAAAAAGAGCGAAGACTTGCAGAGCTCGATGCGATGCTGAATATGGATGAAGACACACCGGAGATCATAGAGGGAGAGATAGAACAGAAACTTCCTGAAAAAAAGGAACGGGAACTGCAGCGATAGAGAGGGCAAGGCTCTCTCGTACATGACCGAGAGGTTCTGATACGGAACTTCCCGGTTTTTTGTTGCCGGAAAGGAGGTGGGAGCATGGCAATGATAACAGTCAGAACATCTGATGATCTTCGGGAACTTATCATCCGGGAGCTTAAAGATGGAGTCGTTATATCAGTAGATCTTAGCAGCAAGGAGGAAAGAAGCAGTGACAGAGGATATGAAAAATAAGGGAGAATACAGTGAGCTGGAGGTCGTGAATGTCAGGCTCGTAAAGGAGCCTTCGATGATCAGTGAGACTCCGGTCAGAACGTCAGAGGATGCAACTCAACTTATAAAGGATATGCTTTCGCAATTTGACAGAGAGGTATTCTGCATCCTGAATGTAGCAAGTGATGGAAAGCCTATCAGTATGAACATTGTAAGTATCGGAACGATCGATCAGGCACTTGTGAGTCCGAGAGAGGTTTTCAAAAGCGGCATCCTGTCAAATGCTGCAGGCTTTCTAGCGTTTCATTGTCACCCGTCAGGAAACCCGACCCCATCAAGAATAGATGCTGTAACGACGCAGCGCCTCAAAGAAGCGGGGGAACTTCTTGAAATCAGGATGGTGGATCATCTGGTGGTAGGATGCGGCAGCGGAAGGAGCTTCAGCTTCAGCAGAGAAGGTCTGTTTGATGGCGATGTCGTAAAGAACTACAACAGATTCAAAGCCGAAAAAGAGCAGGAAAGATAACGTAAGCAAGATTGGAATTGTTGAAACGACAATGTGAAAGGAGTTAGAAAAGATGGACTATGAGAAAGAGCAGATCACGTTTGAGATCAAAGAGCATATAGGCGTCCTCTGTATATATCATACGGGATGGAAAAAGGAGCTCAACCTTGTTTCGTGGAACGGTAATGCACCGAAGTACGATATCCGTGACTGGGATCCAGATCATGAGAGGATGAGCCGGGGCATCACCCTTTCTGAAAAGGAGATGGGAAGAGTCAGACAGATGCTGGATGAAAGAGACCGCAGCCCCAAAGAGGCAAAACATACAGCGGCAAAAACAGAAAAGGAAATGGAGCGATGAAGAAAAAACCAGGAGGCGTGAGCCCTGAGGAGATCGAAAAGGCAAGATCTGTGGATCTTCTTTCCTATCTTCGGGAGTGCGATCCCGCAGAGCTTGTGCATGTCAGCGGCAGCACATACTGCACGAGGAGCCACGACAGCCTGAAAATCAGCAACGGAGCATGGATGTGGTTCTCACAGGGGATCGGGGGCTGGAGTGCACTTGATTATCTCATAAAGGTGAAAAATTACGGATTCATAGAGGCGGTAAGAGCGATAAACGGACAGGAGGTCAGATGTGATGCTCCTGCTTTTTCTTGCCCGAAAAAAGAAGAACGAAAGCTTCTTCTCCCGCAGAAAAACAGCGATGAACGAAAGATCACATCCTATCTTCTCGGCCGGTGCATAGACCGCGAGATCATAGACTACTGTGTGAAAAAAGGATATATCTATGAATCGCTTCCCTATCACAATGTGATCTTTGTGGGATATGACAGTGAAAACATACCGCGGTATGCATCGTACCGGTCCACCGGAAAAAGAAGGTCTCTTGGCGATGCAGCAGGAAGTGACAAGCGTTTTTCATTCCGGATAGAAAACCCGGAGAGCAGAGATCTGCACGTCTTTGAAAGTGCAATAGATCTTCTTTCATATGCGACTCTGGTGAAAAGAGCAGGGGGAGACTGGAAAAAAGAAAACCTCATGTCTCTTGCGGGAGTATATTCAGGAAAGGCTGACGGCACGGTGAAGGTGCCTGCAGCATTGGTAAGGACACTTTCAGAGAACCCCAAAATAAGAAGGATATTCCTTCATCTTGATAACGACATTGCAGGAAGAAGAGCTGTAAAAGGACTTGCAGAAAGCCTTAAAGATATTGCAGAGGTCTATGATGAGCCACCTGCATCAGGCAAGGATATGAACGATCATCTCTGCATGATATGCGGAAAAGAACAGGCGATGAAGAAAGAAAGGACGGACAGATATGAACGATGATAAAAAACTCGAAGTCATCTGGGTGCAGCCCATGAGGGAGCCACAGTTGATAGAAATAGATAATGACCTTGAGTCGATGCAGGAACTTGTAGATGGATATATAGAAGAATATATGCCGTTCGAAGATGATGCAGCGATCGTATGTAATGAAGAGGGAAAGATGATGGGACTTGCCCCAAATCGTGCGATCTACGATCAGGACGGGCACATGCAGGAAGTGATATGCGGCAGCTTTTTCATCTGTCATGCACCGGCAGACAGTGAAGAATTCAAGCCTCTTCCTGAGGATATGAAGAAAAAATATATGGAAAAGTTCAAAGCACCGGAGCGGTTTTTCATGACGGCTGAAGGCATCAAGGCAGTGAAGCTGGATACGAAAAATCAGAAGAACGATATCAGGGAGCGGTAGGTGCATCGTCTTAGCGAGCACTGCATTTTTACTCCTGCGGATAAAAATGCTTCTCGTTAGGGAATACCCTAAGACCCTTGAAAAGAACAGGAGAGAAATGATGAAAAGAACGATAAAAAAACAGGTATGGCTGAATCGCACAGAAGCGAGGGAGCTTCAGAAGAAAGCAAAGAAAGCGTGTCTTTCGGAGGCAGGGCTTGTGAGGATGCTCATCAGCGGATATGAGCCAAGGCAGCAGCCGGATGAAAGCTTTTATGAACTTGCTGGGCAGCTTTCTGCTGTAGGGAATTCACTGAATCAGATCGCAGCCAAGGCACACAGTCTCGGATATATCGACGAGGTGAAGTATGAGGAAGAGGCAAGGCGTCTTCACATGCTGCAGGCAGATCTTGAGGAGGCAGTGCTGACACCGGTGAAAAGGAGCTTTTGATGGCAGTCACTAAGATATGGGATGTGAAGAGCAGGCTGGATCATGTGATCGATTATGTGACAGATCCGGATAAGACGTATAACGCAGGCTATGATGACGGAGAACAGAAATATTTTGTCACAGCCATGAACTGCAATGCCACCTGTGCGAAGAGGCAGTTTCAGAATGTGAAGAAACAGTTCTCGAAGACCGGTGGCATCATAGCCTACCACGGATACCAGAGCTTTGCACCGGGAGAAGTCAGTGCGCAGGAGGCACACCGGATAGGAGTGGAGCTTGCAGAAAAGCTCTGGTCAGACCGCTTTCAGGTGATCGTATCAACTCACGTGAATACAGACTGCATCCATAACCACCTGCTTTTCAATTCCGTATCCTTTAAGGACGGGAAAAAATATCATGACTGCCGGGATGCTTACAGGAAGATGAGGAAAACATCGGATCGCATCTGCAGAGAACACGGGCTTTCTATGATAGAAGATCCGGAAAGCAGAAAGGATCCGTCTAACCTGCACCGTATGGACATGGCCGGTATGCCTACGAGATACAATGTGACGAGGCAGGCAGTGGATGAGGCGATAGCAAGAAGCTCTAATCTCCATGAGCTTGCGATGAACCTGAAGTCTTTAGGTTATACAGCGCGCTTTCAGGCAAACCGCAAATACTGGACGGTGATCCCGAAAGGATGGGAAAAACCCATACGCCTTGCAAGGCTTGGAGAAGAGTATACGAACGAAAGGATACTTGCAAGACTTTCAGAAGAAAGGCAAGCGATACGGATGGAGCCTTTTCAGAGAAAAAGCATAAGGACGAGGCAGTATCTTCTGATGACACGAAAAGACAGACTGAGGAAAGTAGGCGGCCTTAGAGGGCTTTATCTCAGATACTGCTATGAGTTTGGATATCTTCCAAAGTACAGGAAACGATGGAGCAGAGTCCACTATCTTTTGAAAGACGATCTTTTAAGATGCGAGCAGTATTCAAAGCAGGCAAGACTTCTGGGAACATATCAGATCGAGACGAGAGAAGATCTTGCCTCTTTTATTTCAGATAAAAATGCAGAGTATGAAAAACTCTTTGCAAAGCGGGATGAGCTTAGGAAGATCGCAAGAAGAGTCATGCCGGAAGAAAGCAGGACGGAAATAAAGAAAGAGATAACGGAGCTTACAGAGAAGCTAAAAGCTTTGCGAGAGGAGATAAAGCTTTCTGCGGATATCCGGGAAAGATCGGATACGCTGAAGGAAAAGATTGAAAAGATAGACAAGGAGCAGGAACAGAGAAAGGAGGAACGAGGAAGATGACACAGGGAGGAGATGCAGCAGAACAGATCGTGAGACTTTCACTTGAAGGCATGGAAGTCGCTGTGAAAGTCAGCGGGGAGAGTGCGAAGAACATCGCACTCATCCTCATGGCAGTGCTGAGAGAAGAGCACAAGACAAAGGGAAAGGCGAGACTTTCCTCCATGATCAGGTCGGGCAAGGAGCTGAAAGTATTTTCTGTGCAGAACAAAGATCTTGAAAAATTCGCACGGGAGGCAAAACGGTACGGGGTGCTTTACTGTGTATTGAAAGATAAGGGAGATCGCAGCGGCAATGGAGCAGCTGACATCATAGCAAGAGCAGAGGATGCTGCAAAGATACAGCGGATCGTAGACAGGTTCGGGCTTTCGAAAGTGGAGAGAGGTTCTGCTGTGAGCAAGATCAGAGATGACCGAAAAAAACAGAGCGGAAGATCACCGGCAGAGGATCTCATAGAGGAAGTGCTGAAAGAGCAGGGAAAGGAGAAGCAGTCTCAAAACCCCGGCCGTGCGGAGACGGAAAAAAGCCGTCCGTCTCTGCAAAACTCAGGGCATGCAGACCCATCGGCGGAGGGCACTAAAGATCCTGGAAAGAAGCCATCAGTAAGAGACAAACTGGCAGAATACAAGGTGCAGGGAAAACGCAGCAAAGAGCCTGAGAAAAATCTTTCACAGGCAGTAAAAAAGAAAGTGAAACCAAAGGAAAGGTAGGAAGATATGGAGAAAGATATCGACAGGGAAAAATTCAAAGAAAAAAAGAGGGCAGAGCTGGAAGCACTTTATGATGCTGTGAATGAAGAGACGCTGATGATCGCAGAAGATCCAGAAAAGTTTTCAGCATATCTGAGTGTCCAGGCGAGATTCAACAGATACACGGTGACGAATGCGATCCTTTTGCTGCATCAGTTTCCGGATGCACAGAAACTCAAAACATTTGAAGGATGGAAACGGGACGGAGCATCTGTTAAAAGAGGAGAAAAAAGTATCTCGATACTGGAACCGTACAGTTATACAAAGGCGGACGGAAACACGGTAAAGGGCTTTCGCATAAAGAAGCTTTTTGATATATCGCAGACAGATCTGAAGCAGAGCCCAGCCCCGTTTTTTTCAGGTGTGAGCAGCAGGAGCCTTTTAAGAGCTTTGCTTGAGGCAAGTCCGGTAGAGACAGAAGCAGCAGATACTCTTGATCACGGAAAGGATGCAGTCTATGATCAGGAAAAACAAAAGATCTATATAAGGAGAATGCTCGAGCCGGATGATTTCTTTCGTGCAGCAGCAGTCTCGATAGCAGAAGCTCAGCTTGCAGAGCAGGGCGGCAGCTGCGGGCAGGAAGAGCTGAGATCGAGAGCGGAGGCGGCAGCATTCATGCTCTGCGTGAAATACGGGATAGATCCGGGAAGGCTCAGAGCGAAGATGCCGGGGGCAGATGCTCAGATGGAGATCAAAGATATAAAAGCAGAGCTTTCAGAGGTCAGAAAGACTTTCACAGGTATCGCTGATCGCATGGACGCATCCATCAGTAAGCAGATCAGAGAAAAAAGAGCAGGAAGAGAAAGGAGTCATCATGAAGGACGGTAGCGGCAGGAAAGAAGCGATCATAGTCGGCTTGCTTGGCTGCATCCCGGTGATCTGGCTGGCGCTTCTGGTCGCGCCGTTTGCAGAAGACGGACTTGCCGAGGTCCTGATAAACAGCGATAAGATCCTGAAGGATCCTTTTGATATACGGATGTGTGAGGGCAGCCTGAAAACAGCTGCTCTTTTTCTTGCCGTATATATCATGAGTATCTGTATCTATCATACAAGCAGACGGAACTACCGTAAAGGCGAGGAGCACGGCTCTGCCGAGTGGGGCGATCCGTCCGCAGTCGATCGGAAATACCATCAGAGACCGGACACTGCGAACAAGCTCCTGACGCAGCACGTGCGGATCGGGATAGATGGAAGGAAGCACAGAAGAAACCTCAATGTGCTTGTATGTGGAGGCTCCGGTGCAGGAAAGACAAGATTCTACTGCAAACCTAACATCATGCAGGCGAATACCTCTTTGGTGGTGCTTGATCCTAAGGGCGAGATCATAAGGGATACAGGGGGTCTTCTTGAGAAAAAGGGCTACGAAGTACGGGTGCTGGATCTCATCAATATGGAGAAGAGCCACTGCTATAATCCCTTCCGCTATATCACAAGCGATAATGATGTGCAGAAGCTTGTGACGAACCTGTTCAAAAGCACGACGCCCAAGGGCTCGCAGAGCAGCGATCCTTTCTGGGACACGGCCGCATCCATGCTGCTTCTGGCACTGATCTTCTATCTGAAGTATGAGGCACCGGAGGAGGAACAGAACTTTCCAATGGTCATGGAAATGCTTCGGGCAGGCGATGTGAGCGAAGAGGACGAGAGCTATTACAGCCCTCTTGACAGCCTCTTTTACGATCTTGAGATGAGGCAGCCTGATCATATCGCGGTGAAGTATTACAAGGCGTATCATTCGGGCTCTGCAAAGACGCTGAAGAGCATACAAATCACGCTTGCAGCAAGGCTCGAAAAATTCAACCTTGAAAGCATGGCGATGCTGACGGCTACTGACGAGCTGGATTTTTCCAGCATGGGAGAAAAGAAAGTCGCACTGTTTGCACTGATCCCGGACAATGATACGTCATTCAACTTTCTTGTCTCGATACTTTACACGCAGCTCTTCCAGCAGCTTTTCTACACGGCGGACAGGAAATACGGAGGAAGTCTTCCGGTGCATGTCCACTTTTGCATGGACGAGTTTTCGAATGTCAGTCTGCCGGACGACTTCGACAAGATCCTGTCTGTGATGAGATCGAGGGGTGTGTCTGTGAGCATCATCCTGCAGAACATGGCTCAGCTCAAGGCACTGTTTGAAAAACAGTGGGAGAGCATCGTGGGAAACTGCGATGAATTTCTGTATCTTGGCGGGAACGAACAGTCGACTCACAAGTATGTCTCGGAGCTTTTGGGAAAAGCGACCATAGACACGAACACATACGGTAAAAGCTCAGGGCGCAGCGGGAGCTATTCGACGAACTATCAGACTGCAGGAAGAGAACTCATGACACCGGATGAAGTGCGTATGCTGGATAACAGGTACGCACTTCTTTTCATCAGAGGGGAAAGACCTGTGAAGGATCTGAAGTTCGATATCCTAAAGCATCCATTCGTAAAGGACACAGCTGACGGTGATGCAAAGCCGTATCTGCACGGACAAGAGCGGGATGCGGTAGCTGCCATCGAGCTTTTTTATGGAGAGCCTGAGGAAGAGATGATGACAGAAACAGGGCAGACAGAGTATGAGCTTCTTTCAGAAGAGGAACTGCAGAAACTTTATGACAATGAGGAGGAGAGGTAATGAAACAAAACGAAGAAAAAGAAACAGACAGGATACTGATAAGGATCACTATGGCGGTGTATATACTGCTGGTGCTGATCTTCACAGTGGGAGCAGACCTTGCGTATGCCGCAAGTGATCCGCTTGCCGTGATCAACAATCTTTCGACATTCATATTCGCGCTGATCCGAGCCATCGGACTGATACTTCTGGGATTCGGCATAGTGCAGATAGGCCTTTCGCTGAAATCCCATGATCCATCGCAGCGCGCCAATGGTTTTCTGACCCTGGCAGGAGGTGTGATCATAACATTTGCGAAGGAGATACTGAACCTGATCACAGGATAAGAAACAGGCAGCAGCAATGCTGCCAGGTACATAGAGAGGGAAGTATTTACTCACCTTGCATGTCGCAGACAGAAATATGTTTAATACTGGCATTAGATAATATATAATTTGATTTAAGAGAAGATGCTATTGAGGAGGAATTATGCAATGACAGCTCAGATAAGAACTGAATTCTACTTTAATGGAACAAGGTATTTTTTGATTGATTCTGAATTTGATAAATACTTGTTAGATCAGACTGTTTTTACAATACCTATAGATTTTGATCATGAAGGTGTATGTACTGCAAATTGGAAAGGGTATTATGTAACTTATTTCCTGGAAAATCGCAGTTTGTATGGTGTATTACATGAATTTTTAAATGATGAAGATATGAAGCATAAAATCATTGCATATTCTCAGCAAAAGGAACTTGCATATACAGGAACATGCATTATAGGAAAAACTATCAATGATCGAAGAAAAAACTCAGGGCACTTTTGCGATTATTATGCTAATTTTGTAGAAGAGGATTATGCATATGAATTTTCTTTTGAAAAAGGGTATTTAGTAGGTCTAAATAATTTGGATAAATGTATCGAAGAATATGGGAAAGAGAAATGCGAGCCTGCACTTTTAGATAAATTTTTGCATGGCAGATATGGAAAACATACTAAAGAAGCAGAATTTGAAAAGGTAATCAACAGTAATGCGACAAATAATATGGACGAGCATATCAGGTTAATACTAGGACTAAGAAAAAACAGTCTTTTTAAATATCAAGATGGTTTGAATCATTCGTTTAGTGTTGGGGCTATGGCTGGCGAATATTTGATGGAAGAAGATGTAGAATACCTTGATATAAAAATCATGGATAAAGAAAAAAATGTCACAAGGGTCACGCTTTCATGTGCAGAACAAACAGGTAGGGGGAAGCTTATTTGTGAAGTATCAGATGAAGATGGTTGTTTTGTTGAATATGATTCAGAAAAATTAAAGGGATTTCTAAGAGCGTTGCAGGATACAGAAATCTTTGAAGACGTGGGAAATATTATAACAGTACGAGAAGGCGAATTTATTGCATGGTATATTGATGTTAGATACAAAGATAATGGGCAAGAATGTTTAAATGGTGTAAATAGGTTGCCTGAAAAATGGGATGATCTGTTAAATGTGTTAGAGAAATTAAAGAAATAATGATACAAAGGGAAAAGAGATTAATACATAGACCGGTTTGATGACTGGTCTATTTTTTACGGTAAAACACTATAAAGCGTATCGGAGGAGGTGATGAAAAATGGAAAACCAGATGCATGAGAGGAGGTGCGTGACATGTCGGACAACTGGGTCGTGCAGAACCTGCAGAAATCCTTAAGCACATGG
>ERZ857745.2158-NODE-2158-length-22197-cov-4.992684_pt1 | contig 22197 bp, 27 predicted proteins | sample MGYA00519699_ERZ857745 | MGnify/ENA primary metagenome ERZ857745 (study PRJEB31778, sample SAMEA3449357) | human gut metagenome | biome: human gut; feature: human-associated habitat; material: faeces | place: United Kingdom | collected 2010/2012 ...
TGCTCAGCGCGGTGCCGGCTTACGCGCAGGAGGACGACACAGTGGAGGTTCCCGGCGTGCCCGTCACGCTGTCGCTGCCCGCCGGCAGCCTCATCCTTACGCGCGAAACACCCGTGGACGACGCCATTTTCGAAACGTTGAACGTAGATGGCGCAGCCATACTCGAAAACATGAATAAAAACGATCTGTATCTGGACGCCGTTCTTTTTAAACCTCCTTTGGAGTTTACCCTTGTCCGCGTTCAACTCCCTTCCAACAGCCTGATCGATTGGGAAAGCTCCGAGGATGCGCAATTGTGCGCTTTTGTAGAAGCCATCTACGAACAACTGGACAATATTACGGCCGACGATTGTAGCGTTTACTCCTCTGAACAGGGCATCCGCTTTGTCCGCGCCAATATTCTAGGGAACCTCTGAATAAATCGCCTTCGGCTGTCGGCGAATCCTTTGCCCCATCCGTGCAGTTCTGAAAGCGGGAAATACACAAAGTATTCCTCCGCTTTGGAAACCTTCATCTGGTGAAAAATCTCTCGCTGTCAGCTCTCGCCGATTTATTCAGAGCTTCCATAATTTGAAAATTTCCGGGTTGTTTAACCGCAGTTCACAGTCCCTTTGTAGGATGTGGCAAAAAGGAGAAGTGCGGTATGTTTGGATATGTGACTGCCAGCTGGAAAGAGCTGACCGCCGAGGAGCAGAAAGACCTTCGTGAAGGTCGCCCTATCTTCCTCAATGATATGGTGAACAACCGTGGCGAGGAGTTCTCATCGTTCATCAAGGCAGACCTTGAGACGGGACGACTGATGTACTCTCGCACTCCCGATGGCTTTGAGGAGCGTGCCAAGTTCGAGATTCCGAAGGAGATCTTCGGTGCCAAGCTCTCCGGCCAGCAGCGTGCCGATCTTCAGAACGGCAAGTCGGTACTCGTGGAGGGTATGAAGGGCTTCGATGGCAAGAGCATTTCGCAGTATGTCAAACTGAACTCCAACCAGAACAAGCTGGACTTCTACAACGAGAATCCCGACCGTAACCGCAACGCCTCACAGCGTAATGTGGTAGCCGAGAAGCAGGAGAAGCGTCAGTCAAAGGGACAGAGCATCTAATCCGTAGTCGGACAAGTCAAATCAATGTATAACTCTAAAATGAATTTTAAGATGAACGATAAGAATAAAGCACCTTTCAAGGTGGAAGATGTAAACTGGGACGAACTTTCAGGTATCGGAATCCTCAAGGATGAACTCGAACAGGCAGGTGAGCTTGAGACACTGCTCCGAGGCGAGAAGACAGGTATCGTATCGCTGAGCCTCGTACTCCTCGGTGTAGATGTAGTGATGGATGCCACTTTGCAGCTTGTACGCAAGAACGACTCTCCGCTGCTCGAAATCATCGGTATCAACCCCACGCAGTAACACGATTCCATTACTAACCCGACAGCCGTTTCCCGCACCGTAATCGGGACGGGAGACGGCTTCTTTAATACCAAGAATATTATGATAGCAATTATAGCAGAAAAGCCGAGCGTAGGTCAGGACATCGCCCGCGTCATCGGTGCAACAGAGAAGAAAGATGGTTACATGGCAGGCAACGGTTATCTTGTAACTTGGGCATTGGGACACCTCGTTTCCCTCGCCATGCCACAGGCATACGGCTACGGCAAGGCTTCTCCCGAAAACCTGCCTATGCTCCCCGAGCCGTTCCAGCTTGTAGTACGACAGATAAAGACCGACAGAGGTATGGTAACGGACATAGGTGCCGCCAAGCAGCTCAAGGTCATTGACGAGGTATTTAGCAAGTGCGACAGCATCATCGTGGCAACGGATGCAGGGCGTGAGGGAGAACTTATCTTCCGATACATCTACCACTACCTCGGATATACCAAGCCCTTCAAGCGTCTTTGGATCTCCTCACTCACGGACGAGGCTATCCGTACAGGCATGAGCAACCTCAAGGATGGTGAGGCTTACGATGCTCTCTACCACGCTGCCGACTGCCGTGCAAAGGCTGATTGGCTCGTGGGTATGAACGCCAGCCGTGCATTGGCTTTGGCTTCGGGTATGCCGAACAACTCCCTCGGACGAGTGCAGACACCTACGCTGGCGATGATATGCAGCCGCTACAAGGAGAACCGCGACTTCGTTTCCACACCTTATTGGCAACTGCACATCACACTTGAACGCTTGGGCGAGTTCCGCCAGTTCGCACATATCGAGGACTTCAAGAGCAAGGAGCAGGCAGAGGCGGCACACGCACGATTCTCGCCCGACTCAACGGCACTCATCACGAAGATGGAGCGCAAGCGTACCTACCAGCAGGCACCGCTACTGTACGACCTTACCACTTTGCAGAAGGACTGCAACACGCATCACGATATAAGTGCGGAGAAAACCCTTTCGGTGGCACAGGCTCTCTATGAGAAGAAGTATATCTCATATCCGAGAACAGGTAGCAGATATATCTCGCACGACCTGATGGAGCAGGTCTATGATTCCCTTTGGAAGATTGCCACTATGCCCGAGTTCAAGGAGTATGGCAAGCGTTTCGACTTCGAGCATCTGAATATGCGTAGTGTAGATGATGACAAGGTGACGGATCACCACGCACTCATCATCACAGGCGTAGAGCCTGAGGAGTTGAACGCCCACGAGCAGATTGTCTACACGATGATTGCAGGGCGTATGCTTGAAGCGTTCTCGCCACGTTGCGAGAAGGAGTCATTGGTAATGGAGGCGACAGCCGAGGATATGAAGTTCCGTTCACGCTCTACTACCATCGTCAATCCGGGCTGGCGTGCAGTCTTTGCCCGTAAGGAGGATGCCGAGAAGGACGAGACCGAAGCCAACAAGGGTACGGCACGCTTCGCCGAGGGTGAGCAGATACCAGTTACGGGCTATGGCACGGCACAACGAAAGACAATTCCGAAACCTCTCTACACCGAAGCTACACTCCTTGCCGCTATGGAGACTTGTGGCAGGAACATCACCGATGAGAAGGCAAAAGAGGCAATGAAGGAGCTGGGTATCGGAACGCCTGCCACACGAGCCGCCATCATCACGACACTCTTCAAGCGCGACTATATCGAGCGTTCAGGCAAGTCGCTTGTACCTACCGAGAAGGGACTCTACATCTACGAGGCTGTAAAGGATATGCAGGTTGCCAACGTGGAGCTGACAGGCAGTTGGGAGAAAACACTCCTACAGATAGAGCAGCATACTTTGGAGACACGCTCCTTTATGCACTCCATCGAGAGTTTCACATCGCAGGTTACACGCGAGGTACTCGGACTGAAGTTCCCTGCACCTAAACAGCGTTCCCTTCCTTGCCCTAAATGCGGTACAGGCAAAGTGATGATACGCCCGAAGGTCGTCAAGTGCGACAATCCGGATTGCGGTCTGCTTGTATTCCGCAAGGTACTGAACAAGGAGCTTAACGAGCAGCATCTGGAGCAGTTGCTCTCATCGGGAGCGACCAAGCTGATCAAGGGATTCAAAGGCAAGAAAGGCAACTCTTTCGATGCTGCCGTAGCCTTTGACGATGAGTTCAATGTAACGCTGGCATTTACCGACAAGAAGAGAGGTAAGAAAAGATGATGTCAGTCATCCCGATTCGTAGGCAAAGGTAGTGAACCGCCCTCATTCCACCCCGCAAGGTCGTGCCGCAGGCGGTTTCGGCAAAAATCATCCTCGCACGGCTGCGGTATTTTTCCCGAAAACCTTGCAGGTGGAGGCGTTTCACATCCAAGCCCACGAAATCGGGAACGACTGTTCCCACTAAATAATATAGGATATGAAAACAAATGACCCGACCGTAAGAAAGAGAATGAAGTGGATAGGTATGATCCTTTTAGCCGTAGTAGCAGCATTAGGTTTCAGCTATCTCTATACACGAGGTGTATCACCCGTATGGGCTGCGGTAGCCATCGTATGCTTCCCTGGCTTCTTCCGATTCATATACAAGATTGCCTGCATCGTAATGGCAGCATTGATACTCTTTGCTATCCTCAGTTTCTTGGTATTCTAAAAGCCCACTTAATTGGATTTTATTTATAGTTACCAATGAACATTTTTGCCTTTCAATTTTAATGGCTCACTCACTAAAGTGAAAATACAATCATCTCCGAGCCAAGGAGTATCAAAACATTCGGGTTTTGAATATGATGATTCTCTACACATCATACCGTAAAGAGGACAACATCTATATGGGCATTCCTTTGTTAGGAATTTGAACATTGTCTCCAATGCAATAAGTTCTAATACATCCATAGATGCATCTTCTGATTCATCTATATTAGGATCAACCGTTTTCTCCGTAGTGCTAGGGAAATAATGCCCTCTATTCAATGAATGAACAAATGGGATGCCCAACCATCCAATAATAGTGTTTAAGTTTTCAATCGAAATAGTGTCAGAAGGCTCTTCGTATAATACTGTGAGCAATGGCAACATTTTATTTGATAGGAGTACGCGGTACAGAACTGTTTTTATATAATCTAATTCGGAACGCAGATTCTCGTTCAATTTCATTAAAAAGTTATTTGCCATTCCATCAAAAAAAAACAGGTATTGGAATTTTGTTTTTACCCCCTGCACTAATGCTTGATTCATTGATGTATTCATCAAATAGTTGCATACCATCACTGATTTTTTCCTTTTCAGCTTTGGCTAAAAGATCAATAAGTGTGTTTCCTGGGGTCATACTGAAAAGAGATGCATGGCAACAACAAATTAACAATTTCTTGTTATTATATAATGAAGGATAGTTATGTAAAGTTAGTGGTCAATTTAGGGCGTCCAACAGCATACACTCGTCAAGTGACGTTTGCCCATGTTGTTTTTCTGATTTTTTATCGTGTCAAAGCCGGCAGGTACTCCTTGTAGGTATCCGACCCCAGAACCTCACACCGGAAGAAGTCTCCGAAGAAGTGCCACACCGATTTGCCGCTCAGTTTCAACGTGCTGATGATGCTGTGGTACACGGCCGACATCTCTACGCCTTCGTCACTGCCGAAGTGCAGCGAACATTTTCTTTTTGTCGTGAACGGTCTCACGGCTCTTTCCGCCAGGTTATTGTCTATCGGATAGGCTCCGTCCTTCCTGTATAGGAACAAGCCTTCCCAGAAGCGGTCCAGATAGTGCAATGCCTCCATCATGTAAGAACTTCTGAACTCATTGTCTTTGGCAAGTTCTTCGTCAAGTCTGTCCCTGATCCGTCGGACTACACTTCCGGTATATTCTCCCTGTCGCTCCGCCGTTATATCCCCGGTGCTCAATCCTCTCAGCTTATATCCGGCTTCCAGATCATACACTTCCGATATCATCTCCTCGAACTCCTTCGCATACGGATCCCCGCCATATTCAGCCGCCTTGCTGAACTTCACTCTTGCATGCGCCATACATATCAGATGGTCCGTCTTCTCCAGTTCGCCGTCAAGGAACGTATATGCGTTGTATCCATCTGACATCAGTGCCTTCAGCTCTGCTTCTCCGAGAAAGTCCGTCAGCACTTTCCTCCCTCTCGATCCTTCGTCATAGAAGAAGATCACGACCCCTTGGGACTTGTTCACAAGAACCCATACGTATTTCTTCGTGTACTTGTTGAACCTCCTCACCTTGCACCACGTCTCGTCGCAGTTCACTATCGCATCCTTCTCCAGGGCAGCCTCCTTAAGCAGCGGTATCAGACTGTCAAGATGTCTCTTGCCTTTCTTGAGCCAGTTCCTGAGCGTGTTCCTGCTTACCCTCATGCCCATGTCACGGACCCATTTATGGAGATTCCCAAACGTCACATTCTTCATATATACCTCGTATGCAAGGGCCTGCATGAACTCCGGTGTCGCCTTCGTCCCCTCGAACCTCATGATCCGATCCGGATGGCCTGACGAAGGATAATACTTCCAGACAGGTTTCTTGCCCGGCTCCACTACATGAAGAAGTTCATATTCATGCGCGACAAGAGTCATTTCAAGACTGTACACCACAACGTTCCTGGCTTCTATCACACGGGCGTTTCCCGGCACTCTGCTCCGGTCTGACTTGTGCACGACCTTCCGTCCGTCCATGTCCATGCTTTTGTATGTCTCAGGCCTGTTAGCGACATGGAACGTCTGACCGGTAGCTGAGCTGTTTCCCCTTGCTCCGCCATCCGAGGTCGCATTGTCGCACGGGCATGCGGAATCACTGCCGTCATAGGATTCTTCCGCTTCCGTCCTGTCTGCAGCGGCCATGCCGCCATCGGCATCATCGTCTTTCGACCTCCTGCGGCTCCTGCCGTATCTGTCTGCCTTGGCTGACTTCAGCTGTTCTTCGAGTCTGGAGATTTTCTTGCGGTAGCCGGATGCTTCCGAACGCGACTTCGACAGTTCTTTCCTCAGCTCCTTCAACTCCGACAGGACTTCCTCCATCCGTTCCCCCTCCTTGCGTCTCTCTTCAACAAGAGAGCCTATCTTCTCCGTCAGTTCCTCTATCTTCAACTGAAGGGAACGGTTCTGAAGATCCTTCGCCTCTGACTGGCCTATCAGGTACTCTATATAACGGTTGATCATCTCCTTGTCCGGCATCGCACTGCAGTAATCCCGGGCGGCCCGAGGGGTCGCCTCAAACTCCGATAGTCGTCGGATACGCTCTATTTCTTCTATGAGATCTTCCGTCTTCATATGCCTTGAATTCTGACATAAAGTTACGGATTTTCTCGCTCATTTCCAAATAAAAATGCAACTTATTTATTTGATTCTCATATATTTTCTCATCGGACTCTCCAGTAGGAGAACCACGTCTTTCCAGTCTATCCTGTAGGTCTCTTCGTCTCCCTCTCTCACCACCTTCATGAACTGATATTCCGGTGCAAACCGCTTCTCGTAGAGACCCGACGAGAGCCTGTCGAACGTGAACAGACGCACCAGCCTGCGGTTGCCTGACATCACTATGAACACTTCGTCCCGTTCCGGGTCCCGGCCCAGCTGATGACGGATCACCGACAGGATCCGAGCGTACTTGCACCGCATGTCCGTGAAGTTCCTGATGTAGTAGAACCTGTTCATCCCGCTTATGTTCAGCATAGCACGCCCTCCAACTTTTCGATGAACATCCTGAGGCTGCCGTAATCAAGGCCCTCTTTGGAAACTCTCATCCCTGTACTTGTGATGATATTGACACGGATACTGACTTTCTCACTGCCCGGATTCTTCTGCCCCGGCTCACTCTGCTGCGGACTTTCTTCCGTCTGTCCTTCCGGTATCCCTGTCACCTCGACGGGAACGACTCTCTTGTAAATACCCTTGATCCATCTGTCAAGTATCTTGTACGGAACGTTGTTCCGTGAACAATATGCCTGGATTGACATCCCCCGTGGCATCCATTCGGTCTGGTAATCGAAGTAGAACTTCTCCAAGTCTTCGCTGCTGTACATCTTTGTTCTTTTTGTCACAAAGATATCTCGCTTCCTCTCTATGCCCTTTTTTGACCACTAACTTATGTAAACACAATATTCTGACTATGTTATAAGGCATATCATCATGTTCTGCATTAGGGTCAACAAGACTCTGATATAGAGCAGCCATACTTTCTTTTATGATATGAGCTCCCAATGCTATATCATAAGTATTGCCATCATCAAATACAATTTTTAGACTTACAGTAGGAATAGTTCTTCCATCAACATTAGAAATTCCAAATTTGATTTGTATTCTATGTGATGTATCTATCTTTTTATTCGCAAATAGATTATCATTGGTCTCTCCATTTCCTATGTTGAAGATGTCGCTTCTACGTTTCATACTTTCAGAATAAGTAATGGAATATGGTAACTTTATCTCATCTAACGTCTCGAACTCTTTTACCAATTTCTGCATACAATCATAACAAAATATACTTGTTGACAATCCCCATAATGTGGCAATATTTTGCCAATAATGGATGTATTCATGTATGAATGTACCTCTATCTGTCTGACTTATTTTTGATAAATCAGTATCAAAATCACCTTTGGTGTAGATATGAAAAAACGAAGTGCTGTATTCTCCTTTCGTTTCTTGTAAAAACTCTTGTTCTGTAATACCTAATCTATCAATAAATCTACAATTTGCCATAATTACTCAGTATTTTATGCAAAGGTACAATGAATTATTGACCACTAATCGATAAATCCATTTTTCTTTTAAAAAGCATGTGGGAGCTGTCCTTCTCGGACGGCTCTTTTTGTAGGTGGACGATTCAAGAATGAGGATATGAATGAAGAAAGGGATAGAGAAAATACCAGCCATTGGCAAGCCGATGAACTACAGGGCAAAGTTGGCCAATGCTTCTTATCGGACAGCAAGGTCGGGCCACAGGTGGTTTCGGAGAAAATCATCCTCGCCGTGCTGCGGTATTTTCCCCGAAAACCTTGCCTTACCGGAAGCATTAGCCTTAACGCCCTCGTAGTTCAACGGACTGCCAAAGTCCGAGTATTAACCATATAATAAAAGATAAAGCTATGAATCAAGCAATCATCGCAAGTGTACCGATGGCACCGATGCAGATGCCTGTGGTACGTAGAAGAAGAGTAAAGGTCGCAGAACCTGAAATCAAGTTGCCGCCAAGAGGCTCACGAGGTCCGGTACATATATCGGAGCTGCTCAATCCCATTCTGGAGATAAGCAAGCATCCTGACCGTAACAGACTGCTTGCAGAGTTCTTCAACCAGTGAACATCACAAGAAAATAATTCAGTATTAACATTAAATCATAAAGTTATGTTTTTCACATCAATTTCACAGATGATGACCGAGAGCGTAGATCTTACGCTCGTCATCCGCAAAGCGAACGGACAACTTACTGTATCAACACTGCCGAAGGCCAACGGACTCAAAGATGAGGCTGCAAACCACATCATTCCGCTGACACTAACGGGCACTCCCGAAGAGATGGATGCAGAGTTCCTGCAACACATCATGCAGCCTATACGCAAAGCTACGGGGCTTATCTCCAATTTGATGGAGTTCGAGAAGCAGGCAGACAAGGCTGCTGCCAACAGCAAGGCGGCAAAGGATGCCAAGGCCAAGGAGACCAAGGAGGAGAAGGAGAAGCGTGAGAAGTACGAGAAGCATATGAAGAAGGCAGAGGAGTTTATCACTGCCAAGAATCATAAGGATGCCATCACCGCACTCCAACAGGCTCGTATGTATGCCACTGCCGACAAGCAGAAGGAGGTATATGAGAAGATTGCCGCACAGAAGAAGGCGATGAACCAAGGCTCGCTCTTTGAGATGATGGAAGAGACTCCTGCACCTGCTCCACAAGTGGCACACCCGCAGAATGTGGCACCGCAATCTGCACAGCAGACTATCCAGCCGCAGGCAGCACCACGACAGATGCCGCCACAGCCACAACAGACGGTAATGCGTCCCGTGCAACAGCCGATACAGCGACCTGTTCAGCAACCTCCACAGCCTCAGTATGGCGGGCAGCCTATGTTCACCGTGCCACAAGGCGGTAATCCTCCTCAAAATGTAGGACAGCAGCATCCTCACTATCCGCAGGGTGAGATTCCGATGTTCCCACATCATGAAGAGCCTCCTATGCCTGAAGAGTTACAGCAGGCATATATGCACGAAGGCCCTGCATACCGCCCCGAGGATTATGAGGAATATCCCGACTTCCCTCAGTCAATGTTAGAAAATCATTATTCACAGGCATACGCCCAAACAGTTTAAGACTATGGCACTTTTAAGAAACGAAATGCAGCGATCATTCACCTTCAAGAAAGGTACAGAGATGATTACACTTCCTGATCCTAATCCGAACGACTCTCCGGAGAGTGTGATGAGTTACTATTCGAATATCTATCCGGAACTGACCACCGCAACCGTACACGGCCCGACCATCAAGGATGACAAGGCTGTGTATGAGTTCAAGACAACCATCGGAACAAAAGGATGATAACTATGAGTAAGGATACTAAAAAGAAGAAGTCATGCAGACTATTGGACGAACATCAGTCGGAACAGCTCGCGAGGATGATAATCGCATCGACCAAGCGGGAGGTACGATACGGTGTGACAAGAGTAGAGAGAGTTACGGCGCCAACGGGTGCCGTAATTCTTTTCTAAAGACACCTATTCTCCCCATAGCACCACAGACTATTATGAGGGAGAGCTATTGTGGAAACAGTTATAACCTAATCACGCAGGAGAATTACGAATACCTGCGTGATTCTTATTTCCGCTATGCCGAACTGATGAATGTAAAAGCGGAGCATACGCCAGGCAGAACTATTGGTGAAGGTATTGTCAATCTCTACAATGAGATGAACGACCTCGTAAATAAAAGCGGCATGTATCTCAACCTTGAAGATGACAATGGCTGTCTATACTTCAATGTGTGGAACACACATACTTGGGGTGAATACACTCTGTACTACTTCCCTGTAAAGTTTGTTGAGGAGCTGAATCCCACACTCAGACGCATCGTCATCACTTTCTATCATAATTTCATGAAGGAGAACGGTATAACCACTATCAACGATGAGGAAGATATGGACTGGGCTATTGATATGCTGACTGAAGGCTGCTATGAGGATGAAGATGCCAAAGAGAGACGAGCAAGGGAAAAGCTCGTGAAATCATACAAGGATGGCAGAGCATATAAACTCCTCGACAGGGTGTGGCGAAAGTCCTACTACAAGAACCTGCCGAAAGCCATAGAAGAATATGAGTGTAAGAATGGCTTTGAACAAGGTCTTATCGAACTGCTGAGAAGAGGACTTGAGTTCATAAAGACGGATAAAGCCATCATGTACTATGGCTATGACCCGTTCTATGACGAGGAGCCCGATTATCTGCCGATGACACTCGAACAGCAGATAAGGGTTGTCTATGATAGCGATGATATAATGACGGAACACCTTATCGACTTCTATAATTCCTCCCGTCAGGAGTCATACGATATTATTCCTGCATCAACCTTTGCCGTCTCTCCAAAGACCGACAAGGTTTTTACTCTTGAAGATACTTATCCTGAAAGGTTCTTCAAGTGGGCAGATGATTTTATTCACTACATACGATAATCACTATGGATACCAACAAACTTACCAAACAGATAAATACAATGCTGCGCCCCCGTGCGGCATTGATAGCATACTCCACAGATGGAGGAGATACATACTTCCTTGAAGTACGGAGCATAGATAATGAGGGAGGCATGAGCGAAGGCCGTCCCGTAACAGTAGACTTCATCAACGAACTCATCAAGGGATATTCCGAGAGGCACAGCAGCACACCGCATGGTCGCATCCCAACCAATATGCTATGGAGTGATACACGCAAGGGCTACGAGAAATATATCTGGTACAACCCGCCACAAAAGCGTATGATGTTCTTCAAGGAGTCGCTACATATTGAGAATGCCGAGTACAACCTGCCCGGTGTCATCTATGAGGTGCGCGATGAGCGTATGAATATCTACGCATACATAGACAAGGAACTGAAGCCCGAAACGGAACTCTACGCGGCTCCGTTCTTCAATGTCACGGGGTCAAGCGTCTGTCTCGGCTCGGCAAAGATTGACAAGCCGACAGAGATTACCTACGACAAATTACTTGAGTACTGGGAGAAGAAATTCTGGCTCACGGAGTTCTCACACCTTGGAGGTAACGGAAATCCCACAAAGAGCAACCTTGTGCTCGTGACAAAGGCAGCAAAGGATGCTCCCTTCAACCTCGAAGAGTTAAAGCCTCTAAAGAATTTGAAACTTAAAGATATACTACGATGAAAAGAGTACATTATACCGACAGCTATCTGCTCGTACCACAACACCCCGTAACGGTAAACCTTATAGGTGGTGGCGGTACAGGTTCGCAAGTATTGACAAACCTTGCACGATTGGATGTAACACTTCGTGCCCTCGGACATCCGGGACTATTCGTAACGCTATACGATCCCGATATTGTAACTGAAGCCAACATAGGACGACAACTCTTCGGGTATTCCGACTTGGGGCTGAATAAGGCGAATTGCCTGATAACACGCATCAACAACTTCTTCGGGAATGACTGGAAGGCTATGCCGGCACTCTATCCCTCCAATATGAAAGATGTACGACAGGAACATCTTGCCAATATAACCATAACCTGTACGGACAATATAAAGTCGAGAATAGACCTCTGGAATGTACTCAAAGCATTGCCACAGTACAATTATACAAACTATCAGACACCACTGTATTGGCTTGACTTCGGCAATACGCAAACATCGGGACAGGTTGTATTGGGCAGTATCCCGAAGAAGATAAAGCAACCTACTTCTCAAATCTACCAGACCGTACCATCATTAAAGGTCATTACCAAACTTGTGAAGTATGCCCGAATCAAGGAAGAGGACTCCGGCCCGAGCTGTTCACTTGCCGAGGCATTGGAGAAGCAAGACCTGTTCATCAACTCCACATTGGCACAACTTGGCTGCAATATCCTCTGGAAGATGTTCCGACATGGAATGATAGAGCATCACGGACTCTATCTAAACCTTACGACAATGAAGGTCAATCCGATAATGGTATAACCGTAACAGATAGCTGTCATATTTACACAGATATGATGGCTTTTTTTATGCTATCGCCCCATTTTGTTACAATATCGTCACAAATTTTAGCGTTCTATCTATTAAAATGCCCTTAAAATGTTATTAAAAAATAATAAAGCTACATAGATTTTTAGCATTATTAGTAATTTTGTGGTCAAGGCATATATGATAAACAGATCGGACTAACCCGATTCTTAACATAGGACGCAATGAAGATTCAAAGGAAGTTAGCCATAGGCTATACTATTATTGTCGCCCTAATTGGTGGTATCGTATATACGTACCTGCACGAGTGGCGACAGATGAACATATTGGAGCGTGAAGTGAAAGAGATTCACCGGCTCCGACAAAATGTACATGAAGCATACGTGCATATGCTTGACCTCACGATGTTCGGTGAGACGATCCTCGAATGGGAGGAGGCAGACACCGCACTCTATCGTATCAAGAGGTTAAAGGTCGACAGCATTCTCTGCGAGTTCAAGAACTTCTATTCGGGTGAACGAATAGATAGTCTGCGGCATCTGATGGCAGAGAAAGAAATCCAACTATTCAATATCTCCCAGTTGTTTGAACAACAGGTGGAACTCGGCGAAGAACTTGCCGAGCGTGTCCCCGTTATCGCTTATGAGAGTACGCAGGAGCCACCTAAGAAGAAAGGCGGTTTCTTGGGACTATTCAAGAAAAAGGAGAAGACTCCGCCTCAATCCACAACTTCTACAAAACTTTACACCCTCAATAGGGATGTCATCAGGAAACAATCCGAGCAGAGCCGGAGATTATCGGAAACGGCAGACAGTCTGGCACAGCGTAATCTCAACATCAACCTGAAACTGAAAAATTTCATCACGGTATTGGATGAGCGTGTTACAGCCGACCTTCAGGAGCGTGAAGAACAGATCATCAAAACCCGTGAACGGACAAAAGTATGGCTGGGTGGCATAACGGCCTTCATCTTCCTTGCTCTGCTGCTCTCATACATCGTCATTATGCGTGACTACGGGCGTAAAGAGCGTGGTCGCCGCAAATTGGAGGCAAGCAACCGCAAGAATGCCGAGTTGCTTGAAATGCGTAACAAGATCATCATGACCATATCGCACGATATTCGTGGCCCGCTCAACGGTATCAGCGGTAACGCAGAGCTGGCTATGGATATGAGGGACAAGAAGAGACGCAACCACAAGCTCAGGAACATTACCATTCTATGCAAGCATGTCCTGCACCTTGTAAATAACCTCCTTGATGTCTATCGTCTGGATGAAGCCAAGGAGACGCCGAATCCCGTCCCGTTCCACCTGTCCGAGTCGTTGGAGAGAATTGCCGATAGTGTATCACACATGATAAAAGAGAAAGGTCTGCAATTCAAACATCGCTACACCAATACAAATGTTACGGTAAAGGGCGATAAGGACAAAATGGGGCGTATAATCAACAATCTCATTACCAATGCCGTCAAATTCACATCCGAGGGAAATGTATGTTTCAAGGCTTCGTATGAGAATGGCTGGCTGACAATGAAGGTAAGCGATACGGGAGTCGGCATCTCCGAAGATATGATGAAACGCATATATGTACCCTTCGAGCGTACTACAAATGAGAATAATGCCGATGGTTACGGTCTTGGTCTGCCTATTACCAAAGGTCTTGTCACTCTGCTTGGTGGAACGATTGAGGTGGAGAGCAAGCAAGGTGCAGGAACGATCTTCACTGTTAAATTGCCTCTGCCTGTAACCGATGAGAGTGTGGAAGAGGAAACGGTAGTGGCTGATATCTCGCATCACCTGCCTGGTTGCGTAATCGCCATTGACGATGATGCTTTGCAGTTGGAGGTAATCAAGGAGATGCTGGAGCGTAACGGGGTCTCGTGCAAGACCTGCATCAATGCCAAAGAACTCTTTGAGGAGATAAGAAATAAGGACTTCGACCTTGTGCTGACCGACATTCAGATGCCCGACACCAATGGTTACAGAGTCTTGGAATTGTTGCGTAAATCACGCATAGGCAATTCCCGAACCGTCCCGGTGGTGGCGATGACCGCCAGAGAGGATGGCTACAGACAGGCTCTGCTGGATGCTGGCTTTGACGGTTGTATCTTCAAGCCGTTCTCCATGGTAGATCTGCTGCAACACCTCGCCTCCGTAGTCATGGAGAGGGAACAGAACGAAAGTGCTGATTTCTCCGGACTGCTTGCTGAGGTTACAGACAAAAGGAAGGTATTGAGATTACTGCTTGAGAGCTGTGAGAAGGATATGACGGATTTGAAGATTGCGATGACAACAGAGAAGGTGGAGTCCATGCGTAATGTCGTACATCGTATGATGCCAATGTGGGAGATGCTCTCAATGGAGAACACACTCCTTGCATACCGCAAGGCATTGAAGGAACAGGATAATGATATTCAGGCATTATTGGTACATACAGGACAGATTATAACCCACATAGAGCGTCTAATGGAGGATGCCCGTAAAGAGATAGAGAGAATAGCCGATGAAGAAACGAATACTGATAGTAGAGGATAATATAGCCCTCTCTCATATACAGAAAGACTGGCTGGAGCGTGAAGGATATTCAGTGGCTACGGCTATGAATGAGCCCTTTGCCCATAAGTTACTACGCAAGGAACGGTTCGACCTGATACTCTCCGATGTGCGTCTGCCACAAGGCGACGGCATACACCTCCTTGAATGGATTGGCAAGGAGAAGATGGATATCCCATTTGTGATAATGACCGAGTATGCCTCCATTACCGATGCTGTCAAGGCTATCAAGATGGGTGCAAAAGATTATCTCTCCAAGCCTGTATATCACGAGCAATTGGTGGAGATGGTCAAGGAACTGCTGAAGCCCATAGCAACGATGCGCAGCAAGGAGAAGGAACTATTCAAGCGTATAAGTCCAAAGGCAAGGGAGGCAGAGCATCTTGCCGAAATCGTTGCCACATCGGACATAACGGTATTGATACTCGGAGCCAATGGTACGGGTAAGGAGTCCATAGCCCGAAGCATACACTTCCACAGCACACGCAAGGATATGCCCTTCGTGGCGGTGAACTGCGGAGCGATACCTCGCGAACTTGCCGCCTCGATGTTCTTCGGACATACGAAAGGAGCATTTACGGGTGCAGACACTGATAAGGGAGGTTACTTCGATGCCGCCAAAGGTGGTACGCTATTCCTTGATGAGATAGGCACTTTGCCATTTGATATGCAATCCTCATTGCTTCGTGTATTGCAGGAGGGAACATTCATGCCTGTCGGCTCAAGCAGGGAACGTGTGGCGGATGTGCGTATCGTTGCCGCCACCAACGAGAATATGGAGAAGGCTATTTCAGACGGTCGTTTCCGTGAGGACCTGTATCACCGTTTAGGTGAGTTTGAGATACACCAACCGTCACTATGTGAGTGCCCCGAAGATATACTCCCGCTTGCCAACTTCTTCCGCGAGAAATATTCTGCGGAGCTTCATAGGAAAAGAACGGGCTTCACAGCTGAAGCGGAACGGTTGTTGCTCTCACACTCCTGGTCAGGTAACATCAGGGAGTTGCAGAACAAGATTAGACGAGCGGTATTGATGGCTAAAGATACGCTCATTGACTATACGGATTTGAACATCACTCCTGCAATACAAACAGATGCTTCGGAGGCTCCTCTGCTTCCGTTAAAGGATGAGGAACTGGAGAAACAGAGCATCATCAGAGCCTTGCAGTCATGTGGTGGCATCAAGACAAAAGCGGCTCAAATGCTCAATGTTGACTCATCTACACTATACCGTAAGATGAAAAAGTACGGCATAAAATGATGATTGTGGGGGCAATATGAACCGCGTATCGGCAAAAAGTTGTATCTTTGAGCCGTAAAATTGAAATATCGTGACAGAACATTAGTGGTCTCTGTCCGTTTACATAACATAAGTTCGCAAGAATCCCGAACAGAAATCTGGCAGTTGATGTAATGGTGATAAATTGCGTATGCTTATGCTATGCCCATGGCATAGCGTGGCATTGCGTATATCACCATAGGCCCATGCCAGAGCCTCTGTTCGGATGCGTGATGACCACGCTTCTTTTTTGAACGGAGGTAACGATATGGCAAAGATTCAGATCATAGCAGCGAGGACAATGGACGGCTTTCTTCCGAAAGCTGACGAGAGCTTAATGCAGTGGGTAATGAATAATGCCAAAGGCTTTCCATATTGGCACGAGCAGAGTGTCTATCGCCTGACGCCACACTATCCTTTGCTCGACCTGCTTGCCGAGAAACACTCCGACAAGAACCAATCCGATACATACATAGCTGAAATATCCGACAAGGATAGCATAGAGCTTCTGCGAGGACTATCCCGTTACAATCTCATTGATGAGATGGTTGTCTATATCCTGCCAATCATTGCAGGTAAGGGAACTCCCGTATTCGATGACCTTACCCCAAGTCGTTGGAACATTCATAAAACCACCTCATTCTCCAACGGGATAACACGCATCATCTATCGCAACTCTTGCATTTTGCAATAGCAGGTTGCGAAAAAGTGTTGCATTTTGCAATACTCTAAAAAGTCCCAATTTTTACGCTTAAAATTTTTATTTCACTGATACACAATGATGTATCGGTGTCTTTTTGTGTCATTCCATGTCATTGGCACGCAGGATGCCATTTAATAAGTATAACCTGTTGCGCAACACGGTGTAGTAACCCGATTATTTACACTTAAACAGATTATACAATGTTACAGATAAATAGTGAAACCGCCCACAAGATGTTCATCCAACTGATGGAACGCTTCGATAAGATTGAGAAGATGCTGGAGCGACAGAACAAGATGAAGGAGTGTCTCGATGGCGACACATTGCTGGATAACTACGACCTGAGCAAACTGCTTGGCGTGACTCACCGTACCCTTGCTCGCTACCGCCAGAAGAAACTTATCCGCTACTATATGATTGACGGACGCACATACTACAAGGCTTCCGAGATTAATGATTTTCTTAAGATGAAAGGTGCCTTATGAAAGTAGTTGTAATAGAAGAGAAGGTATTTGAGGATCTTTTGTCAAGTATCGAGATGTTCGTTCATAAGTTTGAACAAACATTAAACAGTGAATCAGAAAAGCGTTTAGGAAGATGGCTGGATACTCACGAAGTGTGTGCCTTACTAAATCTATCCAAGCGTACAGTACAGAGTTTAAGGGCGAGTGGGAAGTTGCCTTCTACGCAAATATGCAAGAAGAACTACTATAAGCCAGAAGATATTGAGAAACTATTAAAAGAAAGAAACGATGAATCATGATACTCATACTAACACTCACCGTGTAAAGAGAGCCATAGCTGCCTTTTCTAAAATGAATGCTATCCTTGATAAAGTCAAGGAAAACTACAAGCCTACATTGAACGGGGAAAAACTGATAACCGATAAGGAATTGGCAGATTTTCTCAAAATAAACAAACGTTCACTGGTCGAATATAGGAAGAATGGAATATTGCCATATTACCACATAGGAGGACGAATCTTGTATAAAGAATCCGATGTAGAACGGATAATGCAAGAGAATTTCTATGATGTATTCGGCAAGGAGTAGTTAGAAGTGTTAAAATACCTATAATAACACTCTTAAAAACGCCACGAGACTTGCGTGTAAGCCGATTTATGCTTATCTTTGCATCGTTGAAATTCACATGTGCACGTAACGTGTTTCTGAAATAAGGTGAATTCTTTTGTAGATTAAACGTGCCAGTCTCGTGGCTTTTTTATAGAAGCCAAAGGCAAAGCGTTAAGATACAAGTGCTTACAAGGATACATCAATCCCTGGTGGCACCACCAAAACAAAGTGCATAGAGCTTTTCACACATGTAAATCCTTGAATATCAACATTCAAGGATTTTTTTATTTATAACACTCCCCCTTTTACTCCCCCCTCATCTTTATATTCATTTAACCTTGTTCTGTTAAAGGGCGTAAAAATACTTCCATCCATATAGGCTGTTTAGATTCTTTTGAGGACTGGTTGCTTGTATTCATATAAAAAAAGAGGAGCTATACAATACAGCCCCTCTCATTGATATATGGAGAAGTTTATTATAGTTTTTCAATTTCTTCCTTGGATAACCCTGTAGCTTGTGAAATGATATCAACTGCTACTCCTAATTTTTTTAGATTACGGGCATTTTCTCGTTTTTCTTCTTCCCTACCTTTATTCAAACCTTCTTCAATCCCTTCCGCTCTTCCTTCTTCACGTTCAGTATTGATATTATCACGAAGGATTACAATATTATCCAAGTGACGGTAATAGGCAGCAAGCTCATCCTTGGTCATGCTATCCAGTTTCAATCTCTCACGGGCCTCCTCAAGACCTGGAGCTGTAGCAGTGGAAGGTATCTCCCCAGTGTTCAGGTAGTAGATCCATTCTTCCAGGGGACTTTTTGCTACCTGATTAAAACCGTTCACTTTCAGGATATAATATTCAGGATATAGCTGACTTACCGTATCCACCTTGAATGTCTGTTTCTGGAACGGGGTGAGTTCAAGAAGATCATTAGTGTGGATACCCCTGAATTCCGTCTTTCCATGATAAACGAAGTCCCTGCCATGTCCTAGGGAGAAGTAGACTATATTGACGCTGTATACTTTACGGACCTTGTCATAGCTCTCCCCTCTGTTGATATATTCAGTGACCAGCTTGGAAGTACCGAACAACATACGCTGGAAGTAGGCATATTCATTATTGTTCTGCACCTCTATCAATACCAGCTCCCCCTTGGAGTTCTCGGCAAGCATATCCACACGGTTATACTTGTCATATTCGTCCTCCTGATTGCTCTCGCTCTCAAGAAGCCTCTGGATAATGATCCTCTCACCCAGTAACGTGGTGAGCAGGCCTTCAAGGACACTGAAGTTTGCCTTGTTCCTGAGCAGACGTTTCATCGCCCAGTCAAAACGGATTATCTGGTTTTTATTATTGCTGTTCATAATGGTCTGATATATGGGTTACTACAAAGATAGGCAAAAAACTCAAGACCTCCAAAATAATACGGATTATAGTGAAAAAGCAGCTATTCTCCACGAACCACTGCTTTTATTGCGTCAATTTATTCAACTATAAGGGAAATCTATTTTAGAACAATCTTTTGATATATTCTGTTCAATGACTCAGTGTCCAGTTCGTCTATGCTTATTATATATAATGCATCCGTCACATACACTTCTTTCCCTCCGAGAAATATGTATGCGGCATCAAAGTACCAGTTCTTACCTCTCACCCTCATGTCTATTCTGATATCGTTTTGTATCTCACAGACTTTTCTTATAGCCTCAGTCAGTTCTGTTCTCTCCATACAATGCTCCTTTATCCGGATATAACAGAGCGCCCGGATTTTTGTTTGCGGACTTTTCATTTATATATCAAAGTGTGGCCGTTTATTTTTCTCCTTCCTGAAACCTTCCAAACCCTTATATATGAGAAAAAGCCTGGAGCATAATACAGCACCATTGGAATAAGGTGCGTCAGCTTCAGGCATTATAATAAGAAATAATTTACCGGGTTAATTCTAATTTCAGATAATGGTTAGAGATTTAATTCGAGGGATAGCAACGGTACGAGTAGTTTTCACAGCTTTAGTCTTGATTACCCAAAGTATGCAGTCTGTCGGAAAGTCAAGTTGAATCGAGGAGGTTTGATGACGGCTTTTCTTTTTTTTCCCCCTTTCTTCATTTCCCCTCAAAGCCTTATATGTGAGAAGAATATATAAGAGAATAGAAACGTAATAACAAACAATTAAAAATTAGAGAAATGGGAAATTTAGTAAAAGCATTGAAGATCGCCGCAAATGTAGCGGAGATCATCGTGGCAGGCTCCATATTGATCGAGCTTGCCGAGAAGTATGGTGGAAGATTGGGAAAGAAAAAATCCGCCACGGGTAAAGTCGCTACGGATACTGCGGCGACAATAACTGATAATACGTCCGATGAATGAATTATGACAAGGCACAGGACGTAGTTATAACGGTGCTGGAGGTGATAGCTTCGGTACTGAAAGGAATCAAGAAGTTGAAGAGTTTGAAGAAGAAATAACGGACTTTTCGACTTCTTTTTGTTTACCGGATTATTAACAACTAAAAAATAAGAATAGTATGGAAACAATGACTAATGAACTTACTGTCATTCCAAGAACAATCGGAATGATGACAAGAATGATGGATGCAGTTAATATCGAAGATGCTGTAATCGTATCTGAAGAGGAACAGAAGGAGCATCCGAATTTTATTGAAAGTAACACTTCGGGCATTACACTTGAAGAACTGGAAAGTAATTGCATTGTACCTAGTTTTGGAGATAATCAACTAACAATCAGCCACCAGACATTCATACACCGGATCGAGGAGGCTGCAAGGAGCTATTTTACGGGTGAGAACTTTGGTAACACAGAGATCAGAGTTTCACATAAAATCCTGGGCAGGGTTCCGGGAGCATTAACCAAAAAGAAGGAGGAACTTAAACCTGAGGACGAGACTATCTATTATCAACGTATGGCTTTCTGTTTTCATATCAGGTCTATGAGCAGAATGATGAACGGAGAAGAAGTACATTTATGTATCGGAGGTGTAAGAAGTCTGAATGAGGAAAACCTATACAACCGAAAATCACCCGAAAAATTCAAGATATTCATAGGATGGAGAGTGAAAGTTTGTTCAAATCTAATGCTGACCAATGATGGTCTGACCGGACGACTGGAAGTAATGAGTGATGCAGATATATACAGTTCAGCACTACAGTTATTTCAAGACTTTAATCCCGAACAGAATTTGAGACTTCTTGAAAATCTGGGAAGGACGAATATTTCACAGGAACAGTTCTGCCAAATAATAGGTAGGCTCAGATTATACCAAGCTTTACCCGCTTCACAACTTAAAGAACTGCCCAAGGTGATTTTAGGTGATTCCAATGTCAATGCAGCTACGAAAGGCTATATAGAGAATCCAAATTTCGGATTGTGTGGCAGAGAGAATATCACTTGTTGGGATCTGATGCAGCTACTCAATGACGCCGCCAAACAATCCTATATTGACAAGTTTCTGGAGAGAAATCAGAACTGCACTGATTTTGCGGTTGGTATCCAAAAAGCTTTAAACGGTGAAGATACTGAGAATTACGGATGGTTTTTGAGTTAGACCTGAAAAATAAATTGACTCACAAGGGAGAAGGATAAATATAGTCTTTCTCCCTTTTTTGTTGAATCCTTTAAAAATCAATAAACAAAGAAATGGAAAGACATGAATTGGAAAACAGCAGAGAATTCAAGGCTGCAAAAGAGCTTGAACATGCCTTGAACGATTATGGGTGGAATGGTAAAAGATTCGCTTCAGCGGTGACTACATTCCACAGGACCCTGCAACAGACCTTATTCAGAAGTATGGTTGAAGTGATTAAAACAATGGGAAGTGAAGGTTACGGATATGACCTGAGGAACAAAGCTTCGCATGAGATATGTAAGAAGATAGTGGAATCGGGAGTTCTGGAGGACGAGACGATACCATTCATCTGACACGGTTGAGACATACCAAGATAATATTCCGGGGAGGGATATTTCCGATAAAAAGGAAGTATCTCTCCTTTTTTTATTTACCGACAATTTAAAATTCAGAAGATTATGTTATACTATGATTTTT
>ERZ857745.2159-NODE-2159-length-22186-cov-4.088383_pt1 | contig 22186 bp, 17 predicted proteins | sample MGYA00519699_ERZ857745 | MGnify/ENA primary metagenome ERZ857745 (study PRJEB31778, sample SAMEA3449357) | human gut metagenome | biome: human gut; feature: human-associated habitat; material: faeces | place: United Kingdom | collected 2010/2012 ...
GCAGAGGCACGACAGTATGTATATATTTCTGCTGCCGTGTATGTACTTTCTGTTCAGTGCGGTGTTGCATTTCAGAGGCAGGCAGAAAAAAGCCCTTCGCAGTGTGCCGCTGATTGTCTATATCATACACCCTATGGTGATAATAGCTGTAAGGGGTGTTGCCGGGCTGCTTCATATGCAGGATTTTTTAGTTCATAACAGTCTGGTGAATTATGTTGCAGTCTGTACCATATCTGCAGCGGCAGCCTGCATGCTTGCGGTATTATGGGAGAGAAACGGCAGAAAACAGAAGCATAATATAAAAACGGAGCGCGCATATATTGAGATAAACCTGGGCAATCTCATATACAATGCCCGGACATTAAAAAAAGCAATGCCAAAGGACTGCTCGCTTATGGCTGTAGTAAAGGCGGAGGCCTATGGTCACAGTGCCTATGAGATTGCTGTCTGTCTTGAAAAAAATAATATAAAGAGCTTTGCTGTCGCAACAATTGACGAGGGTATCAGGCTGAGAAAATACGGCATAAGCGGGGATATTCTGATACTTGGTTATACCGATGTGTATAGAGCCGGAGAACTTAAAAAATACAGGCTGACCCAGACTCTGATAGATTATGAATATGCAGGGAAGCTCAACAGGCAGGGAGTTTGCATAAAAGCTCATATAAAGATAGACAGCGGTATGCACAGGCTGGGCTTTGCCTGTGATGATATTAATAGTATTAAGAATGCCTTCAAAATGAAATATCTCAAAATCGAAGGGGCGTTTACACATCTGAGCAGCTGTGACAGTCTTAAAAGAGATGATATTGATTTTACCCAAAGACAGATACAGAGATTTTATCATGCAATAAACCTGCTGGAGGACTGCGGTATTTCAGTGCCTGAGCTGCATATTCAGAGCAGCTACGGGCTGTTGAATTATTCCGGGCTGAAATGCGATTATGTGAGAGTCGGCATAGCTTTGTACGGAGTCTTAAGTACACCTTGGGATAAAACCGCCTTACAGCCTGAGCTGCGGCCGGTAATGTCGCTCAAGGCAAAAATAGCGATGACAAGAGAGGTGGCAGAGGGAGAATATGTAGGCTATGGCAGAGCCTTTAGAGCTGTGTGTGACAGTAAAATAGCAGTGCTTCCAATAGGCTATGCAGACGGCTTTCCGAGAACTCTCTCCTGCGGCAATGCAGGGGTTCTCATAGGCGGTAGGATTGCGCCTGTTATCGGGCGGATATGTATGGATCAGCTTATGGTTGATATAACAGGTATTGAAGGGGTAAGGGCAGGCGATACGGCAGTGCTCATAGGAAGCAGTGCAGACAGTTTCATTTCTGCGCCTGATATTGCAGAAAGCTACGGCAGTATCAGCAATGAGCTGCTTGCCCGCATGGGAGCAAGGCTTCCTGTGGTAGTAAAAAATGTGAAATGAAATACAGCACCTGTTAAAGATGACCACGTTATGATATAATGGAGGCAATTCATATGAAGGGAGTTCCATATAATATGTATATAATGTGTGGTGATATCCGAACTGTTGAATTTAATTCAGAGTTTGAATATGAGATATTAAATGAAAAGCTTGCACCTCTATATATACTTAACAGAGGAAACATCAGGAGATGGATTGAAGAAAGAGCGGCAGACGGAGCCAGAGCAAATACAAGGGCAGTCAAGGGATATCAGAGAATATCAAAGACCGCAGGTGATTATCAGACGGCTATGAAAGTAAACGCTGCTGTGATTACAGATAACTTCTGGGTCAGCGACTGTGACAGCCTCGCCTATGAAGATGTGGTTTTTCGCAAAAATGAATACTGGCGTCTTGCACTTATGAGAGATATATCAGATCTGCCGGAAATTCCCTCCCGCACGCCGGAGCTGAGCAATATCGGCTCGGAGGAAAAAGGCTGGAAGCCGGCAGCGGACGGCTGGTGGCTGTATAAAAACCAGAAGCCGAATGAAAACTTGTCGGAGTATATTACATCGCGGATAGGCATGGCGCTCGGCTTTGATATGGCGGAGTATTATCTTGAGGCGGGCGGCAGTCTGATAAAAACCAGGGACTTTACCGCAGGCAGATACAACCTGCAGCATATAGACTGCATTATGACAGACCATTACGAAAACGGTGTCGAAATTCCTGATGATGACTATCTGTATAACTACAGAAAACTTACGGAGCTTTCGGAGGATATTGCGGCAGACTATATTAATATATGTATATGTGATGCTCTGTGCGAAAACTTCGACAGACATACAAAAAACTACGGACTGCTTACAGACCGCAGGACAGGTGAGATAATATCTCTTGCTCCCAACTATGACAATAACAACAGCCTGCTTGCAAACAGAGGACTTGATATAAACAGAAACAGCGGCGTGATGAGGTACTTTACGGAGTTTGCGGCAAAAAACAATATACCGCTTACAGTGCCGGATATTGAGGCTAAAGCCTTGGAGGATATCATCGCAGAGGCAGGCAGAGGCTCGGAGTATGAATTTGACAGGGAGTTCCTTAAAGAGTTTATTCTTAACGGAATAGAAAGACTAAGGCAGATATAGTGTCTGTTTTTAAGTCGAAAATTGATGTTAAAAATATATAATACCCTTTCATTTTATGACAAAATACAACAGGGACAGGCTGTATAATCATAAAAAAGGGGTATTTTTTTATGGAATATGTTAAATCGGAATATACTGCCGCAGAGAATAAAAAGGGTACATACATTCTCAGGATAGCCGCGACGGCAGTAATAGTGTTCCTTATATGCAGGTATACTGTAATCGGGGGATTTATGCCTGCAGCAGCGGCACTTATGAGTATCGCTATAAGCGAAAACAGAATAAATTTCTATCTGCTTCCGGCAGCGGCGTTTTCCTTTGCCACAATGTACATGGCGGGAATTGATATATGGCCCGATGCGGCGGCCTGCCTTATATGCAGCATGATATTTATGATAATGTCGGGAATAAGGTTAACACTTTTTCAGAAAATGATTATTATATCTGCCGTAAGTGTTACATGCAGCCTTGCGTATTATTTGCTGTTTAATATCTTTTACAGAATAAATGTATATCACATCGGAGCAGACGTTCTGGCTCTGTGCGCGCTGTGCATTTCATTTAAGACCATATATGATGCAGGCAGAGGCAGAAAAATCTCCGAGGACATACTGAGAGCCTGCCTGATATGCGCGGCAGCCGTAATGTTTGCGGGCAGCCAGTGGGAAACGGCAGCATTTGCAGGCTGCTACCTCATAATCATATACTGCGGGTATACAGGAGGCATAAAAGAGGGAATTACAGCGGGAGGAATATGCGGAGCGGTTACTGTGCTCGGCGGCTTTGCCGGGCTTTCGGCAATAGCTCTGTATGTGTTTGCAGGAGCAGTTTCGGGGCTTGCAGAGGATAAAACCCGCCTTATAATTCCGGCAGTACTGCCCGCTTCGATATACCTGTTCAGTATGGCGGCAGGATATGACTTTCCCTATGTGGCAGTATACTCGCCTGCGGCAGCATCTGTCATATTTGCGCTTGTTCCAAAGAAAGCGATGACTGCTATAGGAAGAAAACTTGACATACTGTACGGCAGGAGAAGCGCTGCGGGCAAAAGCGAAAGTCGGAACGCCTGCGCTATGCTTCAGAAAACAGCAGACAGATTGCGTCACATAAACATAGACAAAAAAAGCACTCTGGCATACGGATTTCAGGGTGTGGCAGAGGTTATGGACAAAATGGCCGCAGAAATAAGATGCGACATGCCAAAGAGTCTTGATATGGGCAGAAGCTTTAAATACAGGACAGGCACCGCGGTCTACTCTGCGGCAGGAGGAAGCTGCGGTGACTCAAACCGCATAAAATATCTCAGCGACGGCAGACTCCTTATAGTATTAAGCGACGGAATGGGCAAGGGCAGGCTTGCGGCAGAGGAAAGCAGTATGACCGCAGGCAGCATTGCAAATCTCATCGAAACAGGCTTCAGTCCCGAAACCGCCATAAAAATGATGAACAGCATAATATCGCAGCGAAAGGACAGATTTCCCACCGTGGATTTATGCCTGCTTGAGAAAAAAGGTGTTGCAAGGATATACAAAATGGGAGCTGCCTCAACAGTTATAAAGCGCGGGGGCAAGGCCTATGCCGTTCATATGTCGGCGCTTCCCCTTGGCATATCCTCAGGGATTGCTATAGAGTACAGCGGCATCAGACTGAAAGACGGAGATCAGCTTATGATAATGTCAGACGGCATTGCCTGCGCCGACAGAGGCGATATTGAAATGAACTGGATAAGAAGTGCCGCGATTGAGATAAAATCAAAGGATCCCCAGACAGTATCAGACCTTATGATATCCAGAGCCACACAGAAATACGGCATACACGAAAAGGACGATATGACGATAATATCGGTTATATGTGAAATATAGCCAAAACAAGCTACATTTTTACGTAAAATCGTGATACAATACTGTTGTTATGAAAACAGATGTATTAAAAACAGTAAAACAGACAATCAGACAGAACAGACTTATACAAAAAGGCGACCATATTGTACTGGGGCTTTCGGGAGGCCCCGATTCAGTATGCCTTTTTTCTGTTCTGAGGAAGGTTTCGGAGGAGCTTGACATAACTCTTGAGGCAGTTCACATAAATCATAAATTCAGACCGGGCGCGGCAGAGCTTGATGCCGAATATGTGCAGAGCATATGCGATGAGGCAGGGATAATATGCCGCCAGTACGAAACAGACTGCATACAAAAGGCGGCAGACGAGGGACTTACCGTTGAGGAGGCGGGCAGGATTGCAAGATACGAGGCCTTTGACGAGGTTGCAGGCAGGCGCGGCGGACCTGTAAAAATCGCAGTCGCGCAGAATGCAGACGACCAGTACGAAACGATGCTTTTCAGACTTATGAGAGGTACTGGACCGGACGGACTTGCGGCAATTCAGTACGAGAGAAAAAGCGACGGAGGCTTTAGTATAATCAGACCCCTGCTTGACGTGGAAAAGGCCGATATACTTGAATACTGCAGGGCAGAGGGGCTTTCACCGAGAGTTGACTATACCAACGAGCAGACTAAATACACCAGAAACCGCATAAGACTTGAGCTGATACCGTATATAGAGAAAAACTTCAACAGCGGCTTCAAAAGCTCGCTTTCAAGACTCTCATCGGTACTTAACGATGACAGAGACTATATGTGGCAGCAGACCTCGGCGGCAATGAGGCAGGTATGCAGGGACGGCATAACAGATGTAAATGCTCTTGCGGGATTTCACAGAAGCATCAGAACCAGAGTCATAATGAAACTGGCAGAGGCGGCAGGTCTTACAGAAGATATTGCGATGACACATATCAGGGCAATAGATGAGCTTGTGTGCAAAAACAGCCCGTCGGGCAGAGTAAGCCTTCCGGCAGGCTTTGAAGCGGTTTTTGAGTACGGCGCTTTAAGGATAACAAACAGCGCAGACCAGACCCGGGAACACAATACGGAAGCAAGAAAGCTTACGGCGGTATTTGATACTGACGAGATAAAAAAAGTTCATCCGGGCGGTGAGATTGTAATAAGGACAAGGCGGCCCGGAGATTATATTCATATAGGAACGGGCAGCAAAAAAATACAGGATTTATTTGTAGACCTTAAAATTCCAAAGGACAGAAGAGACGATATACAGCTTGCGGCGGTGGAATCAGAGGTTCTGTGGGTGGCAGGCTACAGATACAGCAGCAGATACAAAGTGACCAAAGACACAAAAAACGCCCAAACGGTTGAAATATTTGTTATGGCGTGATAAAATGTATAGATATGATTTGTTTATAATAACAAAATGGGAGGAAATCTGATTTGAACAAATTTGCTAAAAACATAGGAGTATATATACTTATATTCGCATTAATCTTGGGTTTCGCATATTTTCTCAACTTTGACGGCAAAGACGAGGTAAAGAACATACCGCTTTCAAAGATGATAGAATACCTCGAAGCAGAGACAAACGGCACAGACAAAATTAACGAGATTAACATAGTGGGTACTGAAATCACAGCAACACTTGCAGACGGAAGCAAGGTTTTTACAACCTTTGACTCCTCGGCCGAAATCAGCTACCTTGTGGAGAATTACGTGGGACCTCTTTCCAAGGAAGGCGCGATTAAATACAGCAGTCAGCCTAAAAAAGAATCACTTGTGGCACAGCTGCTCCCGACACTTATTATGATAGCAGCTCTGATATTCCTGTTCATGTTCATGATGAATCAGGGCGGAGGCGGCGGCAAGGCGATGCAGTTTGGCAAAAGCCGCGCCAGACTTCAGAAAAGCTCAGACCTCAAAAAAGTCACTTTCAGGGATGTTGCAGGTCTTGACGAGGAGAAGGAGGAACTGTCGGAGGTTGTTGACTTCCTCAGAAATCCGGGTAAATACAAAACTCTGGGAGCAAGAATTCCAAAGGGGATACTGCTTGTAGGCCCTCCGGGTACAGGTAAGACATATCTTTCAAAGGCTGCTGCAGGTGAGGCAGGAGTTCCGTTCTTCACGATAAGCGGTTCAGACTTCGTTGAAATGTTTGTCGGCGTGGGTGCCTCAAGAGTAAGAGATTTATTCGATCAGGCCAAGAAAAACGCGCCTTGCATAGTATTCATAGACGAAATAGACGCAGTGGGCCGTAAGAGAGGCGCAGGCCTTGGCGGCGGCAACGACGAAAGAGAGCAGACTTTAAACCAGCTGCTGGTTGAGATGGACGGCTTTGCCGAAAATTCGGGAATAATAATTCTTGCGGCAACCAACAGACCTGACGTATTAGACCCTGCGCTGCTCAGACCGGGCAGATTTGACAGACAGGTTGTTATAGGCATACCTGATGTCAAGGGCAGAGAGGAAATCTTCAAGGTTCACTCCAAGAACAAACCGCTTGACAACAGCGTTGATGCAGGCGTGCTTGCAAGAAGAACACCGGGCTTTACACCTGCGGACATAGAGAACCTGCTTAACGAGGCGGCGCTTCTTGCAGCCAGAAGAAACGGCAGAACAATCCGCATGGAAGAAATAGAAGAGGCAATCACCAAGGTTATAGCAGGACCTGAAAAGAAGAGCAGAGTGATAAACGAGGAGGAGCGCAAGCTGACGGCTTATCACGAGGCGGGCCATGCAGTAGTGGCAAGAAGCCTTCCAAAGACAGACCCTGTTCACCAGATTACAATAATCCCAAGAGGCAGAGCCGGAGGATTTACCATGACGCTGCCTAAGGAGGACAGATCTTACGGTACCAGACAGGGTATGAGAGAGCAGATACTTCATCTGCTGGGCGGTCGTGTGGCTGAGATGCTTACACTTGAGGACATCAGTACAGGCGCAAGCAACGATATCCAGAGAGCTACAGACATAGCCAGAGATATGATTACAAAATACGGCTTCAGCGAAAGACTGGGAACCGTAAACTACAGTGACTCCGAGGAAGTATTCTTAGGCAGAGATTTTACAAGCAGCAAGAAATACTCCGAAGAGGTTGCAGCAGAGATAGATGAAGAAATCAGAAGAATGATAGGCGAATGCCTTGAGGATACAAAGGAAATCCTCAAAGCGCATATGACAGAGCTTGAAAACGTTGCACAGGCGCTGCTTCTGGTTGAAACTCTTGACGGCGAGCAGTTTGAAAGGCTGTTTACAGGTGAGATAACACCTGAGGCTTTAGCTGACGAGCTTAATATAAGAAGACAGGAGCAGGAGATAAAAGACGAGGAAGAGCAGGCAAGAGCACTCAAAGAGGAAGAAGAAGATCTTGCAAGATATGATGGTGATTATCTGTCAGATGATGATATAGAAGAAGACACAGAAGAAACAGATGAAAACCCTTTTAAATCCTATGATGAGATAGGAGAAGAGGAGGATGAAAATGAAGACAACCGTTAAGGGCTGTATGCAGCTTGACATCTTCAAGGATGCCGTACTTGCAGCAGGAGAAAAGGGGTTAGGAAGAAAAATAAGATACGCATCTGTTCTGGAACCGTCTGAACCGGAGGAAATCAGAGAGCTTGTAGACTGTGAGGACAGGATATTTGTTACGGGCTTCTTTGGTGCCAGAGATGACAGCGACAAACAGGCGGCAGTAATCAGAGAGCTTGCAGACAAAAAAGCGGCAGGCCTTATAGTCCTGTATGTGGGCAAAATAGTAAAGAGCCTTGAGGATAATGTCCTTGAGGCTGCAAATGAAGCAGAGCTTCCCCTTATAGTATTTAAGGACAGCAGCGCAGAATACGGAACAGTATTAAATGCAATAGAAGAAAAAGTAATATACGGAGATAATTTTGACAACAGCCTTATAAGCAATACGATATTCCATCTCCTTGACTTCGACAAGCATGCAAACTTCCAGTCGGCTCTCAAAAAAGCCGCAATCAGCAACGGCTTTCAGATGGTGCTGTTAAACGAAAACTACGGACAGATACTTGCTGTCGAAACAAGACACCAGACAACAATAGATGAAGCCATAAGAGCCGCAAAGGAAAAACGCATAAGCGGAGGAGGAGAGCACTCCACATTCTATACAATGGTGGGAGTAAACGGAGTTCTTACATACTGGGGACCGGTTATAATATCCGGTGAGAAATACCTGATGTTCATAGTTGACAATGACGACCTTTACACTGCGGCAGAGATTACAAAGCTTGCCGAGATTATAGAGCTTGCCATGGGTATGTGGAAATACACGCCGGAGAGAGATTCCAGATCTGAATTCATCAAGGCAATATGCAGAGGCAACAGCAGCCTTGCGAGGACTGTTGCAGAGGAGGCAGACATTGACACAGACAAAATCCTCAGCGTGTTTATGGCAAAGGGAATCGAAAACCCCGAATGTGAGCGCACTATGGCGGCTTTCGAAAAGGAGAGAGATCTTCGTATAATGAAATTAAACGATGAGGACGACTCCTACGGCATTATACTGGATACGGCGGCAGACGCGGACGACCACAAGGTAAACGTGCTGGCACTGTATGACAAGCTCAAGGAAACAGAGGGCGTCAGGATATTCCACGTTACAGGCTTTGAGGACATAGACGGAGCGTGTGATGCCTACAAGCTCATCACAGAAGCCAGAAGCCACGTGCAGTTTGTATTCCCTTTCAAAAGGGTGTTCACAAAATACGAGCTTACACTGGTGTGCAACTGCATCAGCATACAGGTGCAGGGCGGATTTGTCAAAAAAGCATATATGGAGCTTCTGGAAGTATTCAAAGGAGTCGGCGGCAACAAAGGCAGACAGCTGCTTGAAACACTTGAAACCTTCGTTCTTGACGCGGGCATGAACAGCAGCAAGACATCTGACTTTATGAGAATTCACCCGAATACCGTACAGTACAGACTAAAGAAGATAAACGAGCTTTTAGGTGCAGAGATAACAGGCAACCGTATAATACCGGGACTTACCATAGCTCTGGCACTCAAGAGAATAGAAAGAGCGTTATAGCAGAATAATAAAACGACATCCGAGGCTGTGCTTTAACTGTTAACGGAGTACGCCGCGAGGCATGTCGTTTTTGATTGTATACAGGATAAAGTATTGAGTTATAAGAATAATGTATACACACAGAAACAGGTTGCAAAATAAGTAATATTATTATATAGTTATTTTGATATGGAGTTTCCATTTGTTTTAGTTTTAAATCCAATATACAAGGAGGAAATATATATGAATAAGCTTGAAGAACTTCGCCGGATTAAGCAGGAAATCTCACTTGGCGGAGGTCAGAAAAAAATCGACAGCCAGCACGCCAAAGGCAAGCTGACAGCAAGAGAAAGACTTAACATATTATTCGACGAAAACACTTTTGTGGAAATCGACGTTTTTGTTTCCCACAGATGCACAAATTTCGGTATGGCAGATGTTAAGGCTACAGGCGACGGTGTTGTAAGCGGTTACGGTACAATCAACGGCAGACTTGCATATGCGTATGCACAGGACTTCACTGTACTTGGCGGTTCACTGGGAGAATACCACGCAGAAAAAATCGTTAAGGCTCAGCAGATGGCTCTCAAAATGGGTTGCCCTATCATAGGACTTAATGACTCAGGCGGAGCAAGAATTCAGGAAGGCGTAAATGCACTTTCGGGTTTCGGCAAGATATTCTATAACAATACTATCTCTTCAGGTGTTATTCCTCAGATCTCAGTTATTATGGGACCTTGTGCCGGCGGTGCAGTATATTCACCTGCAATTACAGACTTTGTATTTATGGTTGACAAGACAAGCCAGATGTTCATTACAGGACCTCAGGTTATCAAGACTGTAACAGGTGAGGAAGTATCAGCAGAGCAGCTGGGCGGTGCTATGACTCATAACACTATCAGCGGTGTTGCTCACTTTATCGGCAAGGACGACGAAGATACATTAATGCAGGTAAGAGAACTTCTCAGCTACCTTCCTGCAAACAATATGGAAACAGTTCCTGAGGTTGAGTCAGCAGACGATCCTAACAGACTGATTCCTGAATTCAACGAAATCATACCTGACAATCCTAACAAGGCTTACAATATGTATGATATCATCAAGGGTCTTGCAGATGACGGCAAATACCTCGATGTAATGCCTCACTATGCAAAGAATATGATTACATGCTATATCAGAATGGCAGGCAGAACTGTAGGCGTTATCGCCAACCAGCCAAAGGTTGGAGCAGGATGTCTTGACATAAATGCTTCAGACAAAGCAGCTAGATTTATCAGAAGATGTGACGCATTCAATACTCCTGTTCTTACAATCGAAGACGTACCCGGCTTCCTTCCTGGAACAGATCAGGAATACGGCGGAATCATCAGACACGGAGCTAAGATGCTTTACGCATACTGCGAAGCTACAGTTCCTAAGATTACAATGATTTTAAGAAAAGCATACGGCGGAGCATATATCGGAATGTGCAACAAAGAGCTTGGTTCAGATATGGTTCTTGCTTGGCCTAGCGCACAGATTGCAGTAATGGGAGCATCAGGTGCTGCCAACATCGTATTCAAAAAAGAAATCGCAGCAGCGGACGATCCTATCGCAAAGAGACAGGAAAAAATCGACGAATACGAAGAAAAATTCAATAATCCGTACAGAGCAGCAGAGAGAGGCTATGTAGATGATATTATTGAACCTGCAACGGCAAGACAGAGAGTTATCAGCGCTCTTGAAATGTTAAGTTCAAAGAGATTATCATTACCATCAAAGAAGCATGGTAATATTCCGCTATAAGTTGGGAGGTATGGACTATGTCATTAATGGAACAGTTTGCTAATCCGACTTATTTTGAAGGATTATCAATGGGTGAAAGACTGACAGGTGCAACCGTGACAATGTGTATGGGTCTTGGAATTACTTTTGCAGTTCTTGTTATTCTCTGGGTGTGCATAGCTGTAATGGCTAAGATTACACACAGAAGCACAAAAGCAAGTGACAGCGCAGCAGCGCCTGCGGCAGCTCCGGCTCCTGCAGCGGCACCGGCAGAGACTCCAGCACCGGCGGCAGAAACTGCTGATATGGCAGACGGTGAGCTGGTTGCAGTAATTGCAGCAGCTGTTGCAGCAATGGAAAACACAGTTGTCAGCAACCTTGTCGTTAAAAAGATTACAAGAGTTTCAGGACCTACAAACGCATGGGCAAGCGCAGGTCTTTCAGAATGTATAGATAGTAGAAGAATGTAATTTAAAAGGAGAATATTAAAATGAAGAAATATAATATTACTGTAAATGGTACTTCATACGAAGTAGAAGTTGAAGAAGTGGGCGCAGCAGCAGCTCCAGCCCCTGCACCAGCACCAGCAGCAGCTCCGGCACCAGCAGCAGCTCCTAAAGCAGCAGCTCCGGCTCCTGCAGCAGCTCCGGCTCCTAAGGCAGCCCCTGCAGCAGGCGCACAGTCAGTAACAGCTCCAATGCCTGGTACAGTTCTCGATGTAAAGGTAGCTCCCGGACAGGCTGTAGGAAACGGCGAGGTTCTGATTATCCTTGAAGCTATGAAGATGGAAAACGAAATCGTAGCACCAGCAGCTGGTACAGTTGATACAATTCCTGTATCAAAGGGCGATGCTGTTAACACAGGCGATGTTCTTGTAACATTAGTATAGTCATATATAATTAAAATCCATGACGGCGGGACTTAATCAGTTCTGCCGTTTTTTAATATGAAAATATAAGGGTGCGGATTCGATTTCTTTGTTTTTTTATTAGAATTTATCCCCCACCGGAGCTTGCGGCAGAGCAGGTATATGAATATAATCTATAAAGTAAAATAAAATCTGGAAAGTTGAGGAACTGTTATGAACTATAAATTGCTGGTAAAAAGGATTGCAGCAGCAGCTTTGATATGCACCCTTATAGCAGGCATATTTACAGGCTGCGGCAGCAGTGATGAGAAAAAAGGAATATCCGTATATATAGGAGGGACTATTTTTGAAAGCAGTCTTGACCCTGTAAAGGGCGCTATGTCATACGGCTATTCATTTACAAATGACTGCCTGCTTGAAGTTGCTCCGGACTCATCATATACAGGCTGTCTTGCAGAGAACGACTGGAAGATAAGCGACGACGGACTTACATATACATTCAACCTGAAAAAGGGAATTAAATTCCATGACGGATCTGACTTTACAGCAGAAGATGTTGTATTTACATACAATCAGGTAAAGGAAAATCCGGGAGTGAATGAAAATATTGACCTTACAAATCTTGAAGCTGTTCAGGCTGATGGAGATTACACAGTAATATTTAAACTTAAAAAGCCGTATTCATCCTTTATTGACCAGACTGCATGCCTTGGAATTGTACCAAGCGACTCGTATGACAGCGAGACTTTTGATACTATGCCGATAGGTACAGGTCCGTGGAAGGTTGTTCAGTATGATACTGCACAGAAAATAATAGTAGAGGCAAATACTGATTATTTCGACGGAGCGGCTTCTATACCTCAGGTCAACATATTAAATATGGAGCAGGATACAGCAATTGCGAATGCCAAATCAGGACAGCTTGATGTTATAATGGTGGATCCTAACTATATAGATGAAAAAATTGACGGAATGCATATTGAAAGCCTTGAAACAATGGATGTCCGTCAGATAAGTCTGCCGACCAAACCGGAATCTGAATATACCACAGAAGACGGCAAGACTATGACAATAGGAAATGATGTTACAAGTGATAAGGCAGTACGAAAAGCACTTGCAATAGGCATTGACCGCCGGAAGATAATAGATGATGCTTTAAATGGTGTGGGAACTCCTGCAACAGGATTTACAAATAATCTGGAGTGGGCAGACCCTATATCCTATGAAGATAATCAGAAAGAGGAAGCCAAGGCTGAACTTGAAAAGGCCGGATGGACACCGGGGGATGACGGGATTTATGAGAAAGACGGCTTAAGGTGTGAATTCAGCGTATATGCGCCTACAGGTGATAATGCAAGATTTCAGCTGGCGGAAGCACTGGCGGCAGAAGCAAAGACCATAGGAATTGAAATCAATACCGACCAGAAATCATGGGATGAGCTGACTCAGCTTGCGCCTGTTTCCGGCATTGTATGGGGATGGGGGCAGTTTGACCCTATAGTACTTAAAAATCTGTTTTATTCAAAGGGCTTCACAGGAAGCGGCTATGATAATACCGTAGATTATACAAACCCGAAAGCGGATGAGCTTATCGAGCAGGCTATAGCAGCAACTGACCGCGATGAAGTTATTTCCTTATGGAAGGATGTGCAGGAGGAAACCGGGTATGACTATGCATATCTGTATATTGTAAATATACAGCATACCTATTTTGTTAAGGATAATCTGGATATTTCCGTTGATACGCAGATACCGCATCCGCACGGACACGGAGCCCCTATTATAAACAATATGAATGACTGGACAATCAGTGAGTAATATAAGCTGAAAAAAACATATTATACAGAAAGCTGTTCTGCCTGTGCCCGGCAGGGCAGTTTTCGCGTAAATTGATGAAAGGAACGGCACAATGAAAAGACTTAAATATATATGTCTTACAACAGCAAGAATGCTGTCTTTAGTGGTGGCTGTATGTATATTGTCATTCGTACTTGTATCGCTGTCACCAATAGACCCGCTGACAGCATATATAGGACCTGAATCCACACTGTCGCAGGAAGCGCAGCAGCAGATTGCGGAATACTGGGGCCTGAATGACCCGCCGATGGAGAGATTTATAACGTGGGCAGGCAATACTATTCATGGAGACCTTGGTAATTCCATTACATATAATCAGCCGGTGGCAACAGTGATATTTGAAAGATTTAAATATTCTCTGGGACTGATACTTGCAGCGTGGGTACTGTCAGGTGTTACAGGGTTTATTGCAGGAATTGCAGCAGCTCTTAACAGGGGAAACCTTGCGGACAGGGTTATCAAAACATTCTGCCTTGTAATTCAGTCAGCGCCTGTATTCTGGTTCGGACTTCTGATGCTCACTGTATTTTCTGTTATGCTGGGATGGTTTCCGCTGGGACAGGCAGTACCTGTATATAAGCTGGCAGAGGATGTTACTGTCTGGGACAGAATTTACCATATGATACTGCCGGCAGTTACGCTCAGCATTCTGGGTACAGGCAAAATTACACTGTACACAAGACAGAAGCTTATTGAGATTATGGACAGCGACTATATTCTTTTTGCAAAGGCCAGAGGCGAAAGCACAGGTCAGATAGTCAGAAGACACGCTGTAAGAAATATTGCAATGCCTGCTATTACTGTTCAGTTTGCGTCTTTCAGTGAGCTGTTTGGCGGTATTGCCCTTGCCGAAACGGTATTTTCCTATCCGGGACTTGGAAGCGCGGTAACTGCGGCGGCTTTAAATGCTGATGCGCCGCTTCTGATTGGGATTGCAATGTTCAGCGCAGTATTTGTATTTGCAGGTAATTTTATTGCCAACATACTTTACAGCATAGTGGATCCGAGGCTGAAAGAAGGTGGCTACAGTGCTTAGTATGACAGCAGTTAAAGAAAAAGAGATACGCCTTATAAATAAGGGCATAAATACAAGGAAAAAAATTGCATTTTTTACGGTAACAGCAGCGGTATATATTCTTGCAATTATGGCAGCAGGCCTTATAATGCCGCCTGAGCTTTACGATGTGTATTATGAAAACAAATTCATATCACCGTGCTTTGCCCATCTGTTTGGCACCGATTTTATGGGGCGTGATATGTTCTGGCGCAGTATCAAGGGGCTTTCAAACAGTATTTTTGTAGGAATGGCAGCTTCTGCAGTCAGCTCCGTTATAGCTCTGGTGTTCGGAGCCGCCGCAGCAGTATGCGGAGGCAGAGTTGATCGCATTATAAACTGGCTTGTGGATTGCTTTATGGGAATGCCTCATCTGGTACTGCTTCTTCTGATTTCATTTATGATGGGAAGAGGCGGCTTCGGCGTTGCATTTGCTGTTGCTGTCACACACTGGCCTGAGCTTACCCGTATTGTTAGAGCAGAGGTGCTGCAGGTAAAGGAAGCGCAGTATGTAAAAGCGGCATACAAAATGGGACATTCTAAATTTAAGGTTGCAAAGGAGCATATACTGCCCCATGTGATGCCTGTATATCTTGTCGGACTTGTGCTGCTGTTTCCGCACGCAATAATGCATGAGGCATCACTTACCTTTTTAGGTTTCGGATTTTCGGCGGCAACTCCTGCAATAGGCGGAATACTGTCTGAGGCCATGAAGCATCTTGTTACAGGTAAATGGTGGCTTTGTGTATTTCCGGGACTTATGCTTCTTGTTGCTGTAATGCTGTTTGACGTTATAGGGGAGCAGCTCAAAAGGCTTATGAATCCGGCAAGCGGTAATGAATAGGAGGGAAAGGAATTGAAAGAGCCTTTACTAAACATAGAAAATCTGACCGTTTCTTTTGATATGTATGACCGCGGTTTTGAAAAGAAAAGACTTGAGGTTATACATTCCCTGAGCCTGCAGGTATATGATGGGGAAATTCTTGCAGTAGTAGGAGCGAGTGGATCGGGAAAAAGTCTGCTGGCCAATGCTGTTTTAGGAATTCTGCCCGGGAACTCACAGGTGTCAGGTGAAATGATATATGACGGCATAATGCTTGATGCGGACCGGCAGAAAAAACTGCGAGGAAAAGAAATCGTACTCATACCGCAGTCTGTTGATTATCTGGACCCTCTGATGAGAGTTGGAAAACAGGTCAGAGGTATTTCAGGAACTGCCGAAAAAGTAAAAAAAGCATTTAGAAGATATAATCTGGGTGAAGATGTTGAAAAGATGTATCCTTTCCAGCTTTCAGGAGGTATGGCAAGGCGCGTGCTCATTTCCACAGCGGTAATGGCAGACAGCAGGCTGATTATTGCAGATGAGCCTACACCGGGACTTGATACTGATATGGCTATGGAAACTCTGAGTAATTTCAGAGAGTTGGCTGATAAGGGCTGCGGTGTTCTGCTGATTACTCATGATATTGACCTTGCATTTAATGTTGCCGACAGGATTGCAGTTTTTTATGCGGGAACAGTGGTTGAAGAATGTCCGGTGGAGGACTTTAAAGCAGGGAAAGAGGCATTGAGACACCCATACAGTAAAGCCTTTATAGACGCACTTCCTCAAAATGATTTTAAGCCTATAGAAGGTACTCAGCCGTATGCGGGAAATCTGCCGGAAGGGTGTCTTTTTGCTCCAAGATGTCCGTACAGAACAGATAAATGTGCGGAGAATATAGAAATGAGAGAATTAAGAGGCGGAAAGGTAAGGTGCATCCATGCAACTTAAAGCAGAAAACATTAAATTCAGATACAGCGATAAATCACGGTGGATTTTAAATGATGTAAGCCTTACTGTAAATCCGGGCGAGAGGATTGCGCTTACAGGTCCGTCGGGCTACGGCAAAAGTACTTTGGCAAAGATTCTATCAGGCTATATACAGCCTGATGAGGGGAGAGTGCTGTTTGACGAAAGACCGCTTCCTCAGAAAGAATACTGTCCTGTGCAGATGGTGTTTCAGCATCCCGAACAGGCGCTTAATCCGAGATGGAAACTGGAAAAATCCCTTAATGAGTGCTGGACTCCCGATGAGAAATTTCTCAAATCAATGGGAATTGAAAAGGAATGGCTCGGCAGGTGGCCTGCAGAGCTTTCGGGCGGTGAAATGCAGAGATTCTGTATAGCAAGAGTGCTGGGCCCTGAAACAAAATTCCTTGTGTGTGATGAAATAAGCACAATGCTGGATGCTGTTACACAGGCGCAGATATGGCAGTTTATACTTGAAACTGCAAAGGAACGTAATCTGGGGCTTATAGTTGTAACTCATAATATGGCGCTGGCCGAAAAGGTATGTGACAGAATCATATATCTGCCGGAACTGAATAATGCATAGAAAAAATGAGGCTCTGCCGATTCTGCAGAACCTCATTTCCTATTTTACAAAACTGTCGATAGCCTTGCCCAGCTCTTCAATGGCCTTCCGGTCATTATGCTCTACAGCCTCGACTATACATTCACTTATGTGGTTTTTGAGAACCACCTTGCCGGTATTGTTGATAGCCGATTTGACTGCAGCAAGCTGAATCAGCACCTGTGAACAATCCTCGTCACGCTCTATCATGCGCTTGATTGATTCAAGATGACCTATTGCTCTTGATATTCTGTTTATCACTGCCTTCTTCTCGGCAGCGCTGTGAACATGACCATGATGATGCCCATGCTCATGTGAATGGTCGTGTCTGTGTTCTTCTGACATGCTGATAATCCTTTTCATAAATAATTTAAGTACAGTATATCAGAAGTTTTACAGACGGGCAAGCCTGTAAGGGGGATATAACTTACTGTCCTGCATCTGTTATTGTAATGTATTTCTCAAGATGCGCAATGTAATTGTTGATTAAATCGGCAAAGGTTTTGATATTAATCTCGGTTTCTTCAGGTTCTGCAACCTGATAGGTATAAGTATATGCGCCGTCTGTACCCAGATAAACCATCATAGGATTTTTTGTGTCAAGTGCCTTGACACTGTAGATACCTTTCAGTTTGTATACGGTAAACAGACTGTCAAGTTTAACGTTGTCTTTTTCTGCAGTGTATACTGTGGCTGCGCCTGTAAGTCCGTTATCCTTATACAGAACAGGAGCCTTTGCTGTGATATTAAAGTCTGCTATTTCTTCCGGCAGTGTCAGGGTGTATCCTGCATCATCAAGCAGAGGCAGTGTCATGTCAATGTTCATACTGTCCTTGAAGTATTTAACAGCCTTTTTATAATTGTTAAAGGTCTGATATTTGATTTTTGTCATTGTCTTCAGATAAGCGACAGTCTTGTTCTTTGTTGCTGTATATGTGGACTTTTTACCGTTGATTTTGTAGGCCTTGCTGTTCTTGTGATATTTCTGAACCAGTTTCTTTGACAGGTGCATATAGCCTGTTACAGCAGAGGTCTTTTTAAAGCCCTTGTCTGTAATCTTATATACATTGAAGTTTGAAGTCTGGCCTGCAACCTTTTCGACATCATAGACTCCGATATTTCCTGTTTTTTTAAAGTAGCCTGTTACCGAGTCATTACCCAGATCTTTTTTTGTGCTAAGCAGTGCCTTGACCTTGCCGTCAGCATATGTATATACGTTCAGCTTGTGAGGGCGCCAGTTTACAAACACTTCAGGGATACCGTCGTTGTTTATATCCTTTGCAGCCATTTTAAGACCTGTTGTATAAAAGTCGCAGTTTTCTATTTTGTTTGCAAAATATATGTTATAGGCTGTCTGCCAGTCGGCCTGAGGCGCCGGCGATATGACCGCATCGGAGCTGTCATCTGCAAATACAGCAGGTGAAAATGCAATAATCATAGCAATACATGTTAATAAAGCAATAAGTTTTTTTCTCATTTCAATACCTTCTCTCTTTATACTTTTGAGCTTTTTTTATTTCAGTGTAATTATAGAGCCTTTTTGCATATTTTCAATAGGGTTTGACAAATAAATGCACTTTTGCTCATAAACCGCTGTAATACGGCTACAATCTGGCTGAGAGTCGGCTAAGACTTGACTAAGAATTGGCACATTTGCCGAAAGTATGTTACAATTTAGAAACAGGAGAATTTTGCGTTGTAAATAATGAGGAAACAAGATGATTGAAAGAGAAGAAATCAGATATATAAAGGGAACGCCGGTTGCAGTCAGAGCCTGCTCAATAGAAAGATATGTGCCTCACTATCACGATGACTGTCTTGAGCTTATGTTTCTGCTAAAGGGTACGGCTCTTGTCAAAGCCAGCTATGACAGATTTGATATGGAGGCCGGGGACTTTGTCCTCATAAATAACGGGGATGTCCACTATATCAGAGGCAGCGCCGACAATATAATAATATCCATATATCTGGATTTAAACATGTTAAAACAGGACTACGAACATCTTGAGTATCTCTATTTCATATGTGAGAGCTTTAACGCCAACAGTATGCAGGAGGCTTATCTGCAGGAAATCAGGAGAATTATAGTATCTATAGTTACAGAGGCGGCAGACAGAAACAGAGATACAGACAAGATTACGGCAGAGGTCCGAAAGCTTATAGATATCCTCATATACAAATTCGATCTGGTTCATTATCATAACGGCAGAGATATTTCCGAAACCCAGCTTGAAAGATACCACCGCATAGTTATGGAGGTGGAGCAGCACTACAGCGAGAAGCTGGAGCTTGAGGATATAGCTCAGAAAGAGTTCATAGGCAGGAACTACATATCGCAGTTCTGGAAGAATATGACCAATATGAACTTTACGGAGTACCTCAATTCCAGAAGAAGCGAAATGGCCGAAAGAATGCTGCTTGCAACAGATAAGAGCATCAATGAAATATCGCTTGTCTGCGGCTTTTCCGATCCTAAATATATATATAAAAACTTTAGGAAGTGGTATGAGAAAACACCGTCTGAATACAAAAAAGAATACGAAAGATACAAGGCAGAGGGGACAGAGCTTGCCGAGTATGACGGCGCGGAGTTTTTAGGACGTTTCGGCAAGGAGTTCATATATGCCAGTGTTGACAAGGAAAAAGCCAGCATAATACGCTCCGCCGAAACAGCTATGAGCTGGCGCCGCAAGTACGAATACCATGTACAGAAATCCACAGGCAGTAAGCTCAAGAGAGAAATGGTAAGAGAAAGCCATCTGGAAACCGGGCTGAAAGAGATAGTGCTGCCGCTGCTGGACAGTGACGAAACCGCAGCAGATGCAGACTTTATAGATAAAGTGCTGGATAGTGCAAGAACTATGGGACTTGCGCTGACCGTTGAAATTAACTTTGCCAAACGGGACTGCGATTCATGGGAGAGAGTTATAAGGGAGTTTGCAGGCAGAGCCAGGGATGCTTTGAGCCGATGCAGGTTTAATATTTACATAGATGACTTTGAAAAAGACGTACAGGCAAAACAGCTTACAGATAAAATATCCGATATTATAAATCCGAAGAATATAAAGATGGGTGTAAAATTTGACTGATATTTGCGCAGAGGTGGATATGATTGAGAAAGAACCGGTAAAATTCATAGAGGGCACTCCCGTTGCGGTGCGTATGTATTCGGTAGAGGAATATGAGCCTCACTACCACGAAAACTGTATAGAGCTTCTGCTTGTTCTTAAAGGTGACGCATACCTTATGGCAAGCTATGATAAATTTCATATGAAAGCAGGAGAGTTTGTCGTAATCAACAACGGCGATATACACTATATCAGAAGCGATGTTGAGAATGTGCTTCTGTCTATGTACGTTGACCTTGATGCGTTTACGGACAAATGCAGATATATCAGAAATCTGTATTTTGTCTGCGAGAGCTTTAATGTCAACAATGTGCAGAGAGCCTATGTGCAGGAGCTGCGCAAAACGGTCACCTCTATAGTTATGGACGCGGCAGGCGGCGGTGAGAATACTGACAGGATAAATGAAAGCATCAATCAGTTTATGGATATGCTTATCTACAGATTTGACCTTGCAAATTATCATAATCTCAAGGAAATATCAGAAACCCAGCTTGAAAGATACCACAGGCTTATCAGAGAAGCTGACGAGAACTACGGAGATAAGCTTGATCTTGAGGATATAGCCAGCAAAGAGTTCATAGGCAAGAAATATATATCGCAGTTCTGGAAGAATATGACCAATATGAACTTTACGGAGTATCTTAATTCCAGAAGAAGCGAAAAAGCTGAAAAATTTCTGCTTACTACAGACAAGAGCATCAATGAAATATCGCTGATATGCGGATTTTCCGATACTAAATATATCTACAAGAACTTCAAAAAATGGTATGACAAAACACCGTCAGCCCACAAAAAAGAGTACGAGGAATACAAACAAAAAGGCACAAGTATGCGTGAATACAGCGGCGATGAATTTCTCGGACGTTTCGGCAAGGAGTTCATATATGCCAGTGTGGACGAGGAAAAGGCCGATATTATCAAATCCACAGAGGATGCAATGAGCTGGCGCAAGAAGTATGAGTATGAAGTGCGTAAGTCCACAGGTACCAAGCTCAAACGCGAGATGATAAGAGAAAGCCGTCAGGCTTCGGGTCTTAAATCCGTATACCTGCCTCTCCTTGACAGCAATGTGGTAAAAGAGGAAAACGGTGATTTCTTTATCGACAACAGATTTATCGAAAAGGTGCTGACAAGCATCAGAGAACTGGGGATGATACTGTATATAGAGATAGAGTTTAACAACCACAGCATCAGAGAGTGGAAGAGGATAATCAGAAGCTTTGCCAGAACCGCAGCGGGAAAGGGCGGGGAGGACCTGCTCCAGAACTGCAGATTTATAGTGTATATAGATGAGTTTGAAAAGGATATGCTGGTAAAGGAGCTGGCTGACGGAATTTCAGACGTAATCAATACAAAGAATATAGAGATGGCTATGCGGTTTGATTAGAAAACACTTTATTATGCGAGAAAACAGTATTGTACATAGGTGAGCTTGACAGGATATCAAATATAGCAAGGAGATTTGACAATATGAATAATGCATTAGAACAAAAATGCCGATTGTTACTATGGAATCATGATGCTATGAGCAAAGCTTTTCGATGGGATAACGGATCTATGATGTTGGCGGGAAGTTCATTTTTTGTAGGAATGAATCTGGAAGCAGATACTGAAAAACTAAAAGAATGTGCTGAGGTGCTGAAACAAAAAACCGGTCCTTTTTCAGCTTTTCGCGGTAATATTCGTA
>ERZ857745.2166-NODE-2166-length-22145-cov-12.886962_pt1 | contig 22145 bp, 20 predicted proteins | sample MGYA00519699_ERZ857745 | MGnify/ENA primary metagenome ERZ857745 (study PRJEB31778, sample SAMEA3449357) | human gut metagenome | biome: human gut; feature: human-associated habitat; material: faeces | place: United Kingdom | collected 2010/2012 ...
ACTAATATTATATATTTTTTAAAATGTAGTAGCAATACTACAATTTTCGTCGTGCCTTCAAATAAAAATACCATCCAGACAATAGTATCTGGATGGTTCGTCATCTCTTAACTTAATGACATTGGGATTAACCTCCTTCTTTTTGTTTATACGTTTTGCTATAATACGTATTGTATATGCACGTATATTTTGGTATAATAATTGTGCAAGGAGGACACATATGCCAATGACGTCAAAGGATATGGAGCGACTTATCCTTGCGGATGGATGGGTTCCCACAGACAATACAAACACCCAACGAAAAAAGGTAAAGTGACTATACCATTATCAAAGTCAACTGAACAATCCATTCTAAAACAAGCAGGGCTTAAATAACTCTGCTTGAATATTTTAAAAAGGAGGTAAACAACATGTTGTCAATTTATCCAGCTTGTTTCTTTAAAGAAGAAAATCATTACTCTGTCATTTTTCCAGACTTCAATTACCTTTCCACATGTGGAGATTCACTACAAGACGCAATGGAAATGGCCGTAGATTGTCTAGCCGGTGTATTGTTCAGCGCAAAACTAGACAATGAAGATATTCCAATTCCTTCAAAGTTAGAAGAAATTGATCCAACACAAATCGCATCTGAACTTGAATTCGAATTTAAACAATCTTTTGTCACCCTTGTATCTGTTGATGTTGAAGAATATGCAAAAACTCATTTTAATAAAGCTATCAAAAAAACATTAACCATACCCGAATGGTTAAACAAAGAAGCTATGAGCAAGAAAATCAATTTCTCGCAAGTTCTTCAAGAAGCATTGATTGCCAAATTGCATTCGTTGTAAATTATAAATTAGTAGAATATTATATTATCAACAAGCCCCATACCTTCTATAGATATGGGGTTTTTAACTATTCCTTTTTTCCCGGATTACAAATAATGATACTACCAGCACCCTCAAACTCTTGAAAACCATGCTTCACATAAAAAGCTACATTGTTCTTGTCTTCAGGCATACCCTCAATATACAAATAATCCTTATACTTCTCTTTAACCAGTTCAATAAAATGCCAGCAATACCCAAACCCTGATACTTTGGATTTACAAGTACATAATGCACATACGCAAGCATCTCACTATCATCTAGTACACGAACTAATCCACAAAGCTTTCCATCCTTCCAAGCACTAATGACTGTACTTGAATGCATTAAAGCCTTATACAATCGCTTTGGATATTCACCAGACACCCAATTCACTGACAAGAACAATTCTTGTACTTCATCGGTGTAAACTTCTTCTCTTGAGTATATTCAATCATTTAAAATCACTCTTTCATTTCATAATCAATAGTACCCTGACCATCACAAATCTCAACACGCGCCATGGCACCATTTACTACATACATATGCGGATACGTATGACCAATATCCGCCTGACATACAACATTTATATCAGGTAGTGCTTTTTTAAAAGCCTGGTCATACCCAATTAAATCCGAAACATTCTTAAACAATACACGACCCACCAATATAGCCTTCGTATATTTAAAATACCCCATATACTTCATCTTCAATAAAGCACGATACACATCACATGAATTCATTGAAAAAATATCAAAGAACCAAATAATCCCATCCAACTTATAGCGTTCATTAAATTCTTTTACAAAATCATAAGGCGTGCCCGCCATGTCATTTATACTCTCAAAACAACCACCAAGTAATCTACCCGATACACTACAATCACCCACATACTCTGTCTTTGTGTTAAGTATTGGAGCTCCATCATTATAAAAATCAACATCCTGATGAAGAGAACTTGAATGCAGTTCACTATTCTTTCCCTTTAAAAAATCAAGACACAAACTCGAATATTCATTGATACCATATTCATCAAAACTACCCGCATTAAAACCATACACCGTAGCCAAATCACACTTACAAGTTATGGGAAACAATAAATTTGTAGGATCACTCGCCCCCAAGTACCACTTTGGATTCTTTTCAATCCAATCAAAATCAATATACGGCAACGTCTCAAACTGAAAGTCACCCCCAGCCGCCAACCATACGGCTCCAATTTTAGAATCATTCACTAATGCATTCAATTCACTCACTCGCATCAATGCATCACAACTCGGTTCACTCTCATTACGAACACTAGCTGTTTCAACAATATGAAACCCATTGGATTCAATATACTCTATAGACGCATCAAAACTATCTAGCTTATGTCCTACACCACTCGACATAGCACAAACACCAATCGTATTATACTTCTCATTTAAAAACTTAGGATATTTCATACACAAAAAAACCTCCACACCCATTATAAAGGAAAAACGACAAGACACAAAGTCCTGCCGTATTTCCCATAGTTTTAAGATAGAAAGGAAGTTTTATGTATTAGCACTTAATACACTCTTATTATAATCCCTATACAACCATTTGTCTTTGTACTTTTTAGTGAATTTGTATTAAAATCAGTCACAAACTAACATCTTTCAATACTAAATACTGCTTCTAACATAGATTCTCTAAACGAACATCAATAAGAAAACCATTAACATGAATTGCGATATTCAAATTACCATACTCGCTTCACTTTGTTTCTTAATATTACTATCTACACGAACACTAAAGCTTATTGTATCCATACTCATTTATATGGATGTCAACACAAGAAGATAGCCTTAGCCTTAATAATATATTGTGTAAAATCCGATTGATGGTAGAAATACCAAAAACGGTGTACCCTACCAAAGCCAAACGGAAAGTGATTGGAAACGTCAGCCTGGACCCAGGCTAAAAACAATGAGGACTCGGCGAGATGTTCAGACTCACACCAATCAAATTTAGAGCTTTTACTCTTTTTTTATTCCATTTCGACAGTCTCAAGCTAGCGTTTCTTCATTTTCTTAAATATATTTGTTTTCAATGTATACTCACTCTTTCAATACTCTTAACGCTTGCTCTACGTCAGGGTATCGTTTTACAAAAGGATCACACACAATACGTTCAGCCTCCAACATAGCTGCCATTGTTTCCTTGTTTACATCAAAAGGAAAACCACCTACACAGAGTGACTTATTAAGAAACACATTGATCGCAGTATTCAAATCAACACCTAATTCACCATACATGGCTTCACATTGTTTTAAAATATCACTATCTACACAAATATTGAAACTTGTTGTATTATCCATAATATTAGCTCCTTTACATTTAAATTTTCATTAAATTATGCTATGCAATTAAGGCAAAGGTAATACTACACTACCCTTTTGCTTTTCTTAACCCATAAGAAATCTCTGCACTCTTTATAAAATCACTTAATGCAGTATCTCTTAAGTTATTATGTGCTGCAATATTCTTATAACGGACATATCGATTGTCTGGATCTGTAGTTGTGAATACTAGAAACTTCTTATTGATTATTTCTAACGGACGCAAATTATGCGCTGTGAAAATCAATTGCCCCTTAGCTTGTTCACACATCAACTTTACGATTTCACCAAACAAATATTCATGTATACCACAATCCAAATCATCAATCGCAACGACAACTGAAGTATTATTGAAAATCTCAATCAAAGGTTGTAGTATTGATACAATTCTCTTTACACCATCCGACTCATATTGAAATGGTATTTTATTTGAAACCAATTCAACACGATATCCAACAGAACTATCCCTCATCAATTCTTTTCCAAGCACTTTAACCCATTGTAAGATTAGACACAAAATAAGGAAGAACTCGATTCATACTTTCAATTCGGCTCTTATAAACATCCAAATCTCCTTTCGAAAGTACCATTGAATCATCTATACAACACTTAGATTTCACCACGAACAATTCATAATTCGCAAAATCAACCAAACTCTCTAAAATATACATATGACGCATAAACTCTTTATCTTTACATTCGTTACTTCTATTTCGAACTACTTCCAAAAACTCACTTGAAAAAATAAATGATCGAAATTCCTTACGAACCATCTTTTTAATCACCATGACATTCAAATCATTCTCTTTAGAAGTTCCAATCAAAGACTTATACTTGGATACAGGACTAAAAGTAGGCGAATTTGAAGTATCAATCAATTTAGACTTTACAACTCTTGTTTCACCATCCGTATACGCATAAGAAAGAATCTCATCATAAATACAAGATCTATTGAATTTAAACGAATATTCAATCTCACTATGCCTTTCATTCTCATCAATTATAAACTGCACTACAATTCTAGAATACTCTGCATCTACATGAATCAAATCTGAAAAGTCCGATGAAACACTATGACCACATAGAATGGTCTTAACTAAATCCAACACATCGATCAAAGCTGTTTTACCAGAACCATTCTGTCCATACAAACCCAGTATAGAATTCTTAAAATCTAATTCGGCTCTTTTAATATTCTTAAAATTATATATCTCAATCCTACTTAATCTTTTCATGATTTAATAATATTACATTTTACATACATTTTGTACTTAATTTCAATTATTTTAAACCATTTATGCAACAAAAAAGAGTAGGCGCGCATTCCTACTCTTTATGCATCCTCTATTAAGTCGCGATTTAAGAGAATTAATTGACGGTTTATTTCTCACAGAAATATTATAGAGAGAAATAGTTCTATGTGCGAAAACGCTTTCACAAAACCAATAGTATTATATATCAATTTTGTTCATCATGTTTGCACAAATTAGTAATCTGTTTACATTTTTTGTTGAGAATCATAAATAATCAAAGCCATGAAGACAAGATCCTCATCTTGTTCATTCAATATACTATGACCCTTGCCACTTGGTGTAAAATAATGTTCCCCTGGCTTTAAATATAAAGTTCGCTCATGATTATCATCCAATGTTGCCACTCCAGAAAGAACGAAATAATCTTCGCCATCTCCATTATGCACATGATAACCAACACTACAACCCTTCTTTAAAGTGACCTTGGCATACACACGATTCATACCATGCATCTCTTGTGCACTCATGATATGTTCAAAATGCGCAATACCAGTACCACCCATAAAATTTTCTTTATCTACAACTACCATTTTCTATACCCCTAGATCAAAGAATTATCTTTGAAATAATTGATCTTCATACTCGACTTCACTTCATCCAAAGTCTTTTCAGCTGTCGCATACGCCTTTTTCGTACCCTCTTCTAGAATCTTGACAACTTCAGGAAGTTTTGCCTGCCATTCCAATCTTCTTTCACGAATTGGAGCCAACTCTTCTTGCATAACACTATTTAAGAAACGTTTAACCTTCACATCTCCTAAACCACCACGCTGATAGTGTGCTTTTAATGCATCCAAGTTTTCATATTCCGGCAAATACTTTTCGAAATGCTCTGGCTTACAGAATGCATCCAAATATGTAAATACACAGTTCCCCTCAATCTTACCAGGATCACTCACCTTAATATGATCAGGATCTGTATACATACTCATAACTTTCTTCTTGATTGTCTCTTCATCATCCGACAAATAAATACAGTTACCCAAAGACTTAGACATCTTTGCCTTACCATCTGTACCCGGAAGTCTTAAACAAGCACAGTTTTGTGGTAATAAGATTTTAGGTTCTACTAAAGTCTCACCATAAATCGAATTGAATTTATGAACGATCTCCTGCGTCTGTTCAATCATAGGCATCTGATCTTCACCAGCAGGAACCGTAGTCGCCTTAAATGCCGTAATATCGGCAGCCTGTGAAATTGGATAACACTGGAAGCCAACGGGAATACTCGCATCAAATCCACGCATCTTAATTTCAGCCTTCACAGTTGGATTTCTTTGAAGACGACTTACAGAAACCAAGTTCATGTAATAGAATGTCAATTCTGTCAATTGACTGATTTCAGACTGAATAAAAATTGTTGTTTTACTCGGATCAATACCACAAGCCAAATAATCCAAAGCCACCTCTAAAATGTTTTCACGCACCTTATCCGGATTATCAAAATTATCTGTCAATGCCTGTGCATCCGCAATCATAATATAAATTTCATCATATTCTCCAGAATTCTGTAAAATAACACGATTTCTTAAGGAACCCACATAATGTCCAATATGCAATTTACCCGTCGGACGATCCCCCGTTAAAATAATCTTAGCCATAAATACCTCACTATAATAATTGTTTCTTCGCAAAATTCCATGTGTCTCTACACATATCATCTAGATTCTTTTCAGCTACCCAGCCTAATTGTTCTTTAGCACGAGTCGGATCTGCGTAGCAAGTCGCAATATCACCTGGACGTCTTGGTTTGATGACATATGGAATCTTAATTCCATTCACTCTTTCAAAGGCATGTACAATATCTAATACACTATATCCTTTTCCTGTTCCCAAGTTACAAATATGAACACCTGGTGTATTGTACTTTTCAATCGCTAGTACATGTCCTTTAGCCAAGTCGACCACATGAATATAGTCACGAACACCCGTTCCATCCGGCGTATCATAATCATCTCCAAATACACCAAGTTCTGGAAGTTCACCAGTAGCCACCTTCATAATATAAGGCATCAAGTTATTGGGGATTCCCTTTGGATTTTCACCAATCAAACCCGATTCATGCGCTCCAATGGGATTGAAATAACGAAGTAAAGTTACACTCATTTCTGGGTTGGCAAACTGCACATCTGTTAAAATTCTTTCCATCATCGCCTTTGTAGCTCCATATGGATTAGTAGTTTCACCTAGCTTACAGTCTTCTGTTAAAGGAACCACTTCAGGATCTCCATAAACAGTCGCACTCGAACTAAACACAATACTTGGAACATGATACTTTTTCATCATCTTGGCAACCACTAAAGTAGTCATCAAGTTATTTGTATAATATTCAATTGGCTTTTGAACACTTTCACCAACCGCTTTAAATGCGCAACAATGAATCACCGCATCCAATTTATTTTCCTTAAATACAGATTCCGTCTTTTCCTCATCTAACACGTTAAATTCATAAAATTTAACACGCTTTCCTGTAATTTTATAAATCGATTCCAACACATCTGGTTTTGAATTTGAGAAATCATCAATCACGACAACATCATGACCACTTTCTAATAATTCAACACAAATATGACTACCAATATATCCAGTACCACCGGCAATTAAAATATTCATACGTAAAACCTCATTTCTACCAAACATTATAACCTATTTTGACAATACTACAAAATAAGAATCTCTTTACATTCCTCTTTGGTTAAAGATACAGCCATATCCTCAAACCAAAGACAACCATTCTTCTTGTCATAATAATCAAATTTGATACTACGACCCAATTTCTTTTCCAACTGCTTCTTTTTAACCAATACAAGTTTAGGATTTAAACACTGATCATAGATCTTAAAAGCCAAAAGAAACTGAGAAACACTATGACAAAGTACAACCCTCTCATCTTCACTCAAATTATCTATACTCTTTTGTTGTGTCAAGACAAGATTAAACTTCTTTTTCGGATCCCGATATAGGAATGGATAGTACAAATAAAACATCGACTTACACTTTTGACATTGATGCATAAAATACGAACCATCATTCAAGCGTTTTCTAGCGACACTATCCATTTGTGCAATCACAACCGTATCTCTTTTTATCTCAAAAACATGCCCACAATGTGGACATGTGATTGGTATCATTCTTTCTTTCATTAAATAGATCGACAAGCCGATTTTAACCACTCAGCTTCATCACTTGTTAAATAAGGACTGATCTTTTCCAATACCTCTTTATGATAGTTGTTCAACCAAGTCTTTTCTTCATTTGTCAATAAAGAAACATCCAAACCATCCAAGTCAAAAGGTACAAACGTAATTGGTTCAAAATGCATGAACTGACCATAGTTATTCACATTGCCTTTTACGACAACCATTTCATTTTCATGACGAATACCAAACTTACCTTCACAATAGACACCCGGCTCATTTGAAGTAATCATACCCTCATCTAATACACACATTTCATTACGATGAGGTAACACTCTCCATCTAAAGCCATTTGGTGATTCATGTACATTCAATAAGTGACCTACACCATGTCCTGTACCACATTGATAATCCACATCCTGATCCCATAGTGGTCCACGAGCTAGAATATCTAAGTTGATTCCTGAACATCCAAATAAGAAGTGTGCATCCGATAAACGAATATGTCCTCTTAATGCTTTAGTAAACCAATATCGCTCTTCCTCACTAATATCACCCAACACAAATGTACGCGTAATATCTGTAGTACCCTCTAAATATTGTCCACCACTATCAATTAGAAGCATGCCCGAATTTGTGATTTCAACATTCGTTTCTGGCTTTGAAGAATAGTGCATCATAGCCGCATGTTCTTTATAGGCACAAATCGTATCAAAACTATCCTCTAAATAATTTTCTTGTTCACTACGAAGAACTTGTAATTTAGACTGAACGCTCATTTCGCTCATCTCTATCTTACCCACATTCTTCTTTAACCAATACATGAATTTAGTAACAGCCACACCATCTTTAATGTGCGCCCACTTTGTACACTTTAATTCTGTTTCATTCTTTAAAGCCTTCCATAAAATGATTGGACTTTCCTTAAATACTGGCTTAGCCTTTAAATTAGAAACAATCGCATAGTTTACACTTGATGGATCCACTAGTACTAAACCATTCAATGCTTTTGTAGCTGAATAAATATCGTTATAGCCACAAACCGTAACATTGTTCTTACTAAATTCTTTTTCACTCAATTCATCCAAACGAGAAGCATCCATATAAATAGAAGCCGAATCTAAAGATACGATTGAATATGCAAGCGCAACCGGGAAATTAGGAATGTCATGTGCTCTTAAATTATAAAGCCATGCAATCTGATCCACACTTGTGAGTACAATGGAATCAACTTTATTTTCCTTTAAGAAAGCACGCAAACGAGAAAGCTTACTTTCCATAGATTCACCCGCAAACTTTTCCGAATAATGGAAAGTTGGTGTACTAGGAAGCTCAGGACGATCTGTCCATACGTCGTTTACTAAATCTAAATTTACATTCATATTTAAGTGTGCCAAATCAAATACAGATTTATATGCCAAGGCATCCTTTGTATTCATGACACGACCATCAAATCCAACGGTATCGTTTTCTTTTAGATTTTCAACAATATACGCATCCAATTCAGGAACTCCAGGCTGACCCATTCTCATTAAATCAATGCCTGTACCTTCCAATTGATTTGCCGCCTGAATAAAATAACGACCATCTGTCCATAGTGCAGCCTTATCCAGTAATACAACTAAGACACCTGCACTTCCAGTGAATCCAGACATATATTTACGACAGGCGAAATATTCGCAAACATATTCTGTTTCATGAAAGTCAGACGTAGGAATAATATATGCCTGTACATTATTCTCCATCATCTTCTCACGCAATTTTGAAATTCTTTGAGTAATCATTTTTTAAATCCTTCTTTCCTCTATGCCAATTTCTTAAGTGCATCCACCTGGTATACCATATCCAAGAAATCAAATGCCTCACAAGAAAAACATAACACAATCATAATCAAAAATAACATCTTAATAATATATGTCACAAAATAAACCGCTTTGACACTATTCTCCAATCGCATATATTTAAAGTGTGACCACATAATAAAGAGTGGAAACATAAACAATGCACCTTGAAACAACCAATACATCCAAGTACGATTTTGTAGAAGGTATAAGATGTTGAATACCTTATGCGCATGAAAATCAATCATGAACTGATTGATCACAGCCACCGATGCATGCCCATTTAAAAAGCCAAGTGCACCTAGAAAGCTGACACCCGCAAATACATTCGTCAAAAAGATAACAGTTTTTGCGATTTGTTTAGGCTTCTTTGTGGTAACACGATTTGCCTGTGCCAAAAGACATAAGTAGCTCACAATAAAAAATATACCGTATAAAAATGAATAGAACGGAATGAAACAATAGAAGATACAGAAAACGATTGATATACCCAACATTAGATTTCCAATGGAATCGGTTGTCGTACGATACTTCTGAATTCTACGAATTCCATTTTTATGCATTGAAAAAGCACGCGTAATCGCATTATAAACTGGTTTTGGAAGTATTGACATCAATACCACGAAAACAAGCACAATACCTATCACAATATAATCGCCCATTTTATCCCTCCCCTTTAAATATTTACCTTTCTATTGTAGAATAAAAACATCATTTCGTCCAATCAGAAAGAGGTACTTATGAAACTTATATTTTTAGACGCCGACGGCACCCTATTTCATCACGAAGGCTACATTCCAGATAGCGCCATCAAAGCTTGTATTCAAGCCCAAAAAAACGGACACAAAGTCATTCTATGCACAGGAAGACAGCGCATTGAAATCTTTGGCCCGATGTTAGAAATTGACTATGACGCCATTATTGCCGGAAGTGGGGCAACCATTGAATGTGAACACAAAATCGTAGAAGAAAATGCACTCACAAAAGAAGAAAGCCAATATCTTTCAAACTACCTTCTTACAAACCACATACCAGCTAACTTTGAAAGCAGCACAGGCATCTATGCCACTCAATATACAAAAGACACGATGTTAAAAATGGTGGAAGAACAATGTGCCGGCAAAAGTGAAGAAGAAAAAGCCAAACATGGCCTGACCATTCTAACGAGCCAAATCACAGTTGTCGACAATATAAAAGACCTTGTCTACAACAAAGTCTCCGTTATTGACAATGGGAAAACGCCATACAAAAAGATCCAACAAGATCTATCCGACAAATACGATGTGATTCCGGCAACCTTTGCGCCACTAGGAAAAGAAAGTGGAGAAATCACTTCCTACCACATCAATAAAGCCATTGGCATGGATGCCGTAATCAAATACTTTCATGCCGACATTAAAGATACGATTGCGATTGGAGACGGCTTTAATGATATTCCTATGTTTGAAAAAGCACATCTAAGCATTGCCATGGGAAATGCTCCACAAGAAATCAAAGATAAAGCTAACATGATTACAACATCATTAGATGAAGATGGTATATATCATGCCTTTAAAGAATTGAATCTAATTTAAAGAATATCCTACAGAAATCATATACGATTTCTGTAGGATATTCTTTGCCTTCAATTACCGCATAGTTTCCAAAACACGTTTGATCAGACACTTCAATCACAGTATATTCATTGATTTCAATTTGATTTATTATTCTCATAAGCAATTCTAAAATAATCCAAATAAGCTTTATATTTATCTTGTGCCAACAAACAAGTATCCATCAGATATCCTCTTTCATAATCCCATTCTTTTAAGCCACGATAATAAAACATTTTCAACTGATCATCGATTATAAATGGGACAATATTATATTTCAAACATTCTTTAAATAAAATCAATCTTCCAATACGACCATTTCCATCTTGAAATGGACGAATACGCTCAAACCTTACATGAAAATCGAGTATATCTTCAAAAGTCTTTTCTTTTTTACCATTATATTCTTTTAACAATTCCTTCATTCTACCTGGAACTTCTTCAGGAAGTGCTGTATTCATTCCTCCAACTTCATTTGGTACCTTTTTATAGTCGCCGACCACAAACCATTCTTTTCTTGAATCACTTGTACCATTCTTCAAAGTCAGGTGTAAATCTTTAATAAAATTCTCGCTCAAAGTAGTCTTGGCATGATCAATAATCATATCAATACATCGAAAGTGATTTGTCGTTTCAAGTACATCATCCACATTCAACACTTCATTTTCTACACCAATCGTATTTGTTTCAAAAATATATCGAGTTTGATCATGACTTAAGCGACTTCCTTCCATATGATTTGAATTATACGTTAAATCAATCTGTGTTTTATGATAAATCCCACCAGAATACTTGTTTATCTTTTGTTCCTTCAAGATATCCAATAAAGTAACAGGCTGTTCTTTCTTCTTGTTCGTACGAACAGGTTTTTTGGCATTTTCTGGAATTTTCCAAGTTTTACCGGCAATAAATGCACCATCTACACGATTCTGTGCACAATAATTTCGAACACTGCGCTCGGATATATCCCATTTTTTAGCTATTTCAGCCACTGAAAAATATCTCATAAGCAATCCCCCATCTAGTAATAGTATATCATATTATCGGCAATTTTATATCGCAGATGCTTTATTATTCATTTGTTTTTGCCGGTAAAATGCAAAAAAAAACGCCTAGATTTCTCTAAGCGTTTGTATGTTTTACTCTTCTACGATTTCACTCAAACGATCAATACCCACTTGGATACGACGTAATGTTTCATCTTTTCCTAAGATAAACGCAATTTCGATCGCTCCACCCGGAGTGAATTGTTTACCAGAAACAGCTGTACGAATTGGCCATAATACCTGTCCATTCTTCATCTCCAACTCTTTAGGAAGAGCTAATAAACATTCGTGCAATGCATCCATGCTGTCCCATTGATCAAAGGCTTCTAAAGTTTGCTTGCTGGCTTTTAAGGCTTTTAATGCAACTTCTGGAGTTGTCTTCATCTTCTTGTGACGATACATTTCTAAATCGTAATCTACTAATGTATCAAAGAAGTCAACACTTTCTTCGATTTGATTCAAGATATCAATACGAGGTTGAATGATTTTGGCAATCTCTTTTAAGTTGTATGGTCCATGAACCGCTTTTTCTAAGTATGGACGAACTGTTTCATAATATGTTTCTTCATCCATGTTTCTCAAATATACACCGTTCATCCAAGTCAATTTATCAATATCGAAAATAGCTGGTGATTTAGAAATACGGTGAATATTAAATACTTTGATCAACTCATCCAAAGTATAGATTTCCTGTTCTGTTTCAGGAGCCCATCCAAGAAGTGCGATATAGTTCATGATCGCATCCGGCAAATATCCCTTCGCAACAAGATCTTGGAAAGAAGCATCTCCATTACGTTTTGATAATTTGTGGTGTTCATCCTTCATTACAGGCGGTACGTGTACATAGGTTGGTCTTTGCCATCCATACGCATCATAAATCAAGTTGTATTTAGGTGTACTTGATAAATATTCATTTCCACGAACTACGTGAGAAATCTGCATCTGGTGATCGTCAATAATGTTCGCAAAGTTGTATGTTGGATATCCATCCGATTTAATCAAGATTTGTTCATCCAATACATCACCATCTACTTCAATACGACCATATACTTCATCATCAAAATATGTTTCACCAACATCTTTGATTGTTTGACGAATAACATAAGGTTCACCCGCATCCAATTTAGCCTGTACTTCCTCAGCACTTAAGTGCTTACAAGGATCATTGAACTTAAAAGAAATACCTAAGCTTTCAGCTTCTTTTCTTTGAGCTTCAATCTCCTCTTCACTACAGAAACAATAGTGAGCTCCACCAAGTTTAATTAAATCTTCGGCATACCCTTTGTACATAGGCAAACGTTCACTTTGAACATATGGACCAAAGTCTCCACCAATATCTGGACCTTCATCCCAGTTCAAACCACACTCTTTTAAAGTTTTATAAATAACATCTACAGCACCTTCTACCTTACGCTCTTGGTCAGTATCCTCAATACGTAATAAGAAGTCGCCACCTTCGTGTTTCGCAATTAAAAATTCAAATAAAGCTGTACGCAAATTTCCAATGTGCATATAGCCAGTTGGACTCGGCGCAAAACGAGTTCTAGTTTTATTCATAGTTATAATCATCCTTTCGCTTTCTATATAATAATACGAAACTACATTTCTTTCAAGATTCCTTCAATCAACTCCGACTTTTCTTTTCGAGACATTTGTTTAATTTTATATTCCAACTTCAAAGCCTTGGACTTCGACTCACAAGCCCTTACATACACAAGCTTACAAGGCCTTCTAGACCGCGTATATTTTGCCCCCTTACCCAAGTTATGTGTTTCTAATCTTTTATCTACATCCGTTGTATATCCCGTATAATATGTAGAATCCCTACACTCTAAAATATATACATATTGACCTTTTTCCATATGCCCATCATACCACAAGAAAAGAAAGCAGGAAAACACCTACTTTCTTAACTTCTTATTAATCAAATGTAAAATTACGACAAGCGCAATTAAACCTAAAGTTACATAAATATTACCATGATATTCAATTCCTGTTGGAACATGAATTTTCTTATTCTCAAACAAGAATTCATTGTTCTCTACCTTTTTACCATCAATAAAGATTTCATCCTCCTTGACTTCCACAAATAAGACTTGATCCGATTTTTCATACCCATTAGGAGCCTTTGTCTCCTTTAAATACATCGCATCTTCACGCATTAAAATCGATAGAGTACCATTCCCTTTAAATGTCTTTAAAGATTCTGTACAATCCTTATCCTTAAAACTTGTAAACTCGATAGAATCCAAGATTTCATCCTTAGAATCCTTATCAATCTTTTTAATAATCAACTTCTCAAACGGACGATGCTTAGGATACATCAAAACATCATAATTTAATGTATCCCCATCCCACTCAGGAACACTCACTAACATTGGACTCATTCTTTCATACTCATGAATATTGACAGGATCAATAAAGTACAATCCTTCTTCTACATCTTCAAGAACAGCTTTCCCTTCTTCATCCGTGACAAGAGTTTGTCCAACAAGGGAATACCCACTTAATTTTGTACAAATTGCTTCCACTTCTTCAGCCAATAACTCCGTATTGAAGTCTACATCTAAATCCTGAAATTCTTCATTCAATACATAAAAGCCATCCACAAGCTTTGCGACTTGCACAACATTAAACTCAACATTCTCCTTTGAGAGTTCATCTACCGAATCCTGCAACTCCACACTAATCGAGTTTGCGTTTATCGGCATAATACATGCGATCATCATTAACATGATCAAACCAATTTTTTTCACCATTTCACCACCATTACACAAATTATTGGAATTAAAATAAAACACAATTCCCTAAAAGAATATGATTTACGCACTTTTTTCTCTTTCTTTTTAGGAAACACTCTTTTGGCCCTTACAACCAACCTTTTCGTATTGATCCCATACGGCGTACAAGTCACTAGACTCAACAAATCCCTATTCTTTTCAATACCCATATCCAAGATAGCTTTTGGCTCTACCACAATAGAATCCACCACCTCATAGACCAATTCTTTTTTACACACATGAATATAGATCAAATCCTTCTTCTTTAACTCATCCAAACGCGTAAAAAGCTTGGCACTAGGAAGGCCTCTATGACCAGTTAATATACAATGCGAATTCTTTCCGCCAACAGGAAGACTTGTAAAGTCAAAATGACCAATCCCACGATTTAATACTTCATCACTCGTTCCACGATAAATTGGTAAGTCTACATCGATTACTGGAATCTGGATGGTTGCGATTACGCTTGATGATAAAGTATTCAACATCATTTCATACGCTTCTTTTTCTTTACCCAAATACAAATTTTGATTGTAGTTCAACCCAGCATTAAAACTCGACTCCAATATGCCCTCATCCATTTTTTCTTCTTCTAAATAAAAACTTGAAATGACATTCTCTACACTTTGATGAAAAAAGAAATTTAAGATGAGTGGCAATACACAAATCAAGAAACCCAGAAAGAATAGAATCCTATTCTTCCCTTTTCTTCTTACATACATACACCATAATACCAGCACCCGTTAGTACACAGACAATCGTTCCCATAGATCCAGTGATTGGTAATTTAGAACCCGTTTGATTCACTACTTTTAAAGCTACACTTAAATCATTCGTACTCGCATTTAAATGCGTATTAAAACCTGTTGCCGATAGAGAAACCAATCCCTCTCCATTTGAAGTATAGTTATTTCGATTCGCTACAAATGTAGGCGTAATTTGAATCTCAATAGCTTCCTTTAATAAAGTATATCCATCCGGTGCCTTGATTTCCTTTAAATAATACGTTCCCTGATCCAAACCTTGAATCACAAACTCACCCTTTGCGTTGGATACAATCTCTTCATCTACACTATTTGAAACTACATATCCATTTGTGCTTTTCTTTACCTTTACTAAATCACTCAAATTAGAATCACGATACAACTTAAATGTAGCCCCCTCAAGTTTGACATCCTTCTCATTTGTCTTTAAACCCCTCACCTGATATGTATAGCACACAACACTATCCCAAGGCGTTTGTCCTTTCGAATTCGTTTGCGGATCATTTGAGAAATTTAATCGTACCTTATTTTCAAAACCCTTTTTTGAAATCTTTGTGGCTGCCAAATCATTTAAATACGCATTATACGTAAACAAGATTGGATCTCCTTGACTGGCAAGTCCTTTAAAATCATGGAATGTAACTTTAAATCCAGTTGAAGATTTATTTACACTATACGTATCAGCTGGAATAATCGTATCCTTGACCTTTACTTGTATACTATCTTCTTTTAAAGATAAACTTGGATCCATTTCATCCTCAAACTCTAAGAAATAAGATGCATATCCACTCATATCCGGCACTTTCGATTCATACTTATATGAAATGTCCTGCATAATCTCAAAATCACCCATATCATTCCAACCTATATTGTTGTCATCTTCATAAATTTTCTTTACAATACTCGGATAATCCGACTTAATTTGAATCGTCGCCTTAGGATTTGCCGTATTGACCATCGTCATAGAACTTGCCGCATGAGTATTGGATACATTGGTAATTTCATCAATCAAATAGAAACCATATCCCAACTTATCCAACGTGATATTTCCATTCACATCGCAACTCTCTACATTCACAATACGAGCTTCCATAGAAGATATCGCCTTTTGAATCGATTCAATAAAGGTACGATATTCACTTTGACTTCCTTCATTATCTAAAGACATCATATATTCCACTACATCTTGATCCGATACCGTTTTCGATAACTTACTTGATACAAGCTCCTTGATTTTAGATGCATATACGCTATTTAAAGTATAGTGAATCGAAGTATTGTCCTTTGAATTTGTCGCATCAAATAATTTATATACCTTAAACGACTTACCCTGCATGGATTGATTTTGATTTGCCTGAATCACAATACTCGCATTCCCCTCATTAAAATTTGCCGTCCCATGCACAACGGAAACACTTGTTTCTTTTGCGCTCACTGGACTTGTGACCATGGCCAACATCAATAGTCCTGTATAAATTAAATTTCTTTTATTCATGATTTCTCCTCAACATTAAATAGGCACCTACAACCACACACACCAAACTCATACTTGAACCTGTATGTGGAAGTTTTGTCATTCTTTCATTCACAAACTCCAAGTTCACACTTCCATCCGCATATAAGCCATCTACTTTTTCTTGATCCATATACACATCATATTGTCCTTTAACCGGTATAAAATCCGTTTTTATACAATACACACGATCTATCTTTTGATAGCCACTTGGCGCCTTGATTTCCTTTAAATAATACGTTTCACCATTCTTTAAATCCGCAAAAGATACAACACCATCAACCGTACTCTTCTCATCAATCTTTTCTTTACACTCACTGTCTTTAAATAATCCAAATACAGCACCATCCAGTAATTGATGCATATTGTTTTTCTTTACGATCTTCAATTCAAAAGGATTCACCTTATTTGAAAATGTGATGACAGGATCCACTCCAGAAATGCTTCCATCCCGCAACACTTCAAATTCAATAGGCTGAATATCCAGGGCATATCCATCTAGCGTCTTAAACTCGGTTAATGTATGTTTTCCTTTTGTCAGACCCATCCATTCAATTTCACCCTTATCATTCGTCTTTTCTTGTAAAGGAAAAGGTAAGTTTGGCATTGTATGCTTAAACACAACATTCGGCAATGGAATTTGCGTACCCTCCTGTACTTTGACTAGCTTTAAACGGTTTACTGTATCTTTCACACTGAATGTCTTAAATGCACTAATATGTTCAGATGTACTACTTGTACGATCTAACTTTTGTACATATACTGTGCTATCCAATAAATATCCCTGTGGAGGATCGATTTCCTGAACCGTAATCGTACCTAATGGTAAACATATCTTTCCATTCAGATCCGTATAGAAGGCATCACCACTTACTTTATACGAATCTTCCATCAGAATCTTGCCTGTCTTATCTGTCTTTAATATCCAGCTACGTATTGGTAAAACGCCTAAACTTGCTGGATCCTTATCATAAAGACCTCCATAAAACTTAAATTCATACTTCGCATCTTTTAAGCTGGCCATACCCTGCGCTTTATTTCCTGTTTGCGCATCTTGTTTCACCAAAACTAAATCAACAAGATTGGTTTGTGGAACATCACGCACTTCTATTTCTTGAACCGCTTGATCTTCAACCTTAACCGTATAGATTGTTGTATCTTTTTGATAGCCGTGTGGCGCTAGTATTTCATTAATGTAGTAAGTACCAAGTTCTAAATCTTTAATCTCGTTGGACTTGCCATTTTCATCAATTTTAAATTCACCAATCTTTTCTTTACACCCAGAATCTTTATACAATCCATAAAGAGCCCCAGAAAATGTATAGGATGCATTCGATTGATTGATCTCATTCTTTGAGCTGACCTTTAAAAGCTTTACTGAACCTGTAGGCACATATACACCATATGCCAACTTTTGAAGCGGCGTTAACACCCCTTGCCAGTTATAGGCAGACCCAGCTACATCTACTAAATAGGTTGAATAATTTTTAACACTTGGCTTTGCGATGATTTCATTCCATAAACCACCCACTACTTTATTCCAGTGATACCCATCATTACTTGCCTTACTAATACAATTTGAACTATACGCATTCGATACAAGTTCACTGGTGAGTACAATTGCTCCACTGACGCCATAACGAGATGTTAATATATCTCCAGGACCGTTATAGCCATAGTATAAACATTTCTTTAAGTTCTCATTTTCAACCAAATATGGATCGGAAGTCACATCCCCTGCTGCAGGTGATGCATTCAATCCTTGCGCACAAAATGCTTCATGCGAATTCGACAATTTCCATATTCCATTCGCAATATAGTAACCAGGCTTTTCTTCATACCGATGATGACTCATACTTACTACACTACTTGCTCTAGATTCCATCACATCTACAGTCGTTTCAAATCCTGCACTATAGCGATCTAAAATCATCAAGCCATTCTTGATCAAATACGCATCCGAATAGTTATCATAAAAGTCTTCACTTAAAAAATAAGTTGAATCACAATAATCTAATAAGCCATACTCACCCGCCTTAGCTTTTCGCAATTCAATAAATTCATCCGTATTGATATTTCCCTTTTTATACTCCTCCATCATCTCCATTTCTTTTACACTCATTCCATACGTATCCATCGTATTGGCACGAACAATACTTAAAGAAAGAATAAATACTATAAGAATACTCATACATATATAAATCTTCTTTTTCATTACTTCACCTCCCATTTATATATTCTTTTCTTCTCACCTATTATTTTGACAACCCAATGTGAAAAAGACATTAATTCCAAGCATTTCTTTACGATACTTCCTATCTTGTCTAAAACGCAAAAAAACAAGCGTTTTACATAAAAAACACTTGTCAAAAAAACACAAATCGTGTATTATAAATAGGCACATTGGGGTATAGCCAAGCGGTAAGGCATCAGACTCTGAATCTGACATTTCCTTGGTTCGAATCCAAGTACCCCAGCCATGCCTATTACAGAGAAGCAATTCTCTGTTTTTTTTATACTTTTTTCTTAGATTACCGACACAATACCGACACAATACCTACATTATTATTACCGACATTTTTCTCTTGATTACCGACATTTTGATTGTATTACCGTCATTATTTTGTCGGTAATGAATGATCAATTAAGCTATATGACTTAATTAGATTTAAAAAAAGAGAGCCTTTACTAAGCTCTCTATATGTGTCTATTAACGATTGAAGAAGAAGTTAGGAATTTGTTCATCATCACTTGTGTTATTTTCAACACTAGTTACAACACCTGGGTTAACAGGCGCTTGAATTTTTGGTTCTGTGAACAATGTATCATTCGCAACTTGTTTAATTACTGGTTCACTACGTCTTTTACGTTGTTTTTCTTTTGGTTCTTCAAATCCAGTAGCGATAACTGTAACGATGATCGCATCACCTAATTGTTCGTTGATTGCGATACCGAAAATGCAGTCAACATCTCCACCAGCTGCATCTTGAATGACAGCTACAGCGTTTTGTGCATCAAATAAGCTAACTTTGTCACCACCAGTGATGTTTACGATAGCTGATTTAGCACCAGAGATTTGTGCTTCCAATAATGGTGATTGGATAGCTTTTTCAGCAGCAGAGATAGCTTTGTCTTCTCCTTCTGCCATACCAATACCGATTAATGCACGACCTTGGTTTTGCATAACGCTACGAACGTCCGCAAAGTCTAAGTTTACCAATGCTGGAACAGCAATCAAATCAGAGATTGTTTGAACACCTTGACGTAATACGTTATCTGCAGCTTGGAATGCTTCTTCGATTGGTTTACGACCAATCACATCTAATAAGTTGTCATTTGAAACGATAATTAATGAGTCAACATATTTTTTCAATTCTTCAATACCATCTTTGGCATTGTTTGCACGACGACGACCTTCAAAAGTGAATGGACGAGTTACAACGGCAACTGTTAGAGCACCTTCTTCTTTAGCAATCTTAGCGATTAATGGAGCAGCACCCGTACCAGTTCCACCACCCATACCAGCAGTGATAAATACCATGTCGCTTCCTTTTACAGATTCGCGGATTTCTCCTTCACTTTCTTCAGCAGCTTTACGTCCATATTCTGGATTTCCACCAGCGCCTAAACCTTTAGTTGTTTCTTTTCCTAAAACGATTTTGTTATCGCAAGGAGAGTTTTTCATAACTTGTACATCTGTGTTGCAGATATAGAAATCAACACCCTTAACACCATCAGCAACCATGCGGTTAACAGCGTTGGATCCACCACCACCAACACCAAATACTTTAATATTTGCTACTTGATTAAATTCAGTCATATAATATTTTCCTCTCTTTTTTATTCTTCATCTGCTAAAATAGCATTCTTTAACTTCTTCGTAAATCCACCTTCACCAGTATGCGCCTTTTGATTAATAGAATCAATGCTCGCTTCTAATTCATTATTGTTTGCACTAATTCTGTCATCATGGTGAATACGGTTGATGTCTTGCCAAGCATAGGCCATACCTAAACCACACACAAATGCACCATCTCTTGCACCAATGGCTTGTTCTTGATAGATCATTGCGCTCGCATTGAACGATTTATCTAGATCCTTCAATACAGGAATGTTACTTCCTTGTCCTGTGATCACATATCTTGATTTTCCTTGGCGAACAATTGGTAAACATGCATCGTTGACAGCTGCAATCCATTGACGAATACGAGGTAGACAAGCCTTCGCTAATTCATTGGCCGTAATCTCAACACGCATATCTTCTCTTTGTTCAATATAAACAATCACATCACTGTTTTCATCTTCTTGACCCGAGAAAATATTCTGCAATAATCTGTAACATACATCATCACTTAACTTATATTTTCTTTGGATATCCTCAATGAACCATAAGTATCCATAATCCAAAGTTGTACAAGTCATTAAACGACCTGTACTAAATAAAGCTAAAGTAGAGTGATTCTGTTCCAAATCAATTTGGATTGTAACTCTTTCCGTGCTCTGTGCCAAAGCCGCAGTTTCTTGACCAATCGCAAATGAATCTACACATAGATCCAAGATTTCAAGATTTGCCTGTTCCACACAACGAGCATACGAATAGATTGTTTCCTTGTCGGCATATAATAGATCTACATCCATAATGAAATCTTCACATTCCTGATTTAATGGAAGTTTCTGACTCACTTGTCCATTGACTTCATAAGACACCTTATTCGCATTGACAAATTCTACATCTTCATTCAATCGTTTTTGAATGGCGTTTTTAAATCCTTGCTGAATATGGAACAAACGAATATTTTTTGTACCATCTTCAATCTGAACACGCACCTTTTGTGAGCTACGCATTACATTTACACTAGGAACAGCCAATAAGACACGCTCAATTCGATATCCTAAAGCTGCCTGTGCATTCGTTATAGCTTGACGAATGGCTGTAACAATAG
>ERZ857745.2171-NODE-2171-length-22098-cov-100.972690_pt1 | contig 22098 bp, 18 predicted proteins | sample MGYA00519699_ERZ857745 | MGnify/ENA primary metagenome ERZ857745 (study PRJEB31778, sample SAMEA3449357) | human gut metagenome | biome: human gut; feature: human-associated habitat; material: faeces | place: United Kingdom | collected 2010/2012 ...
AAAAAATGTAAACAGTATCTTTTTTAACTGTCTACATTTATTTTATCACTTTATTACATAGTATCTTCTTCTTTATCAGGAAGTTTAATTCCAAGTCTATCTAAAAGTTTAGTAAGATTTTCAGCTATTTTATTAGCTTCTTCTTCAGTTAGTTTATCAGTCATTACTGAATTATTCTTATCAAATGTTTTTATCTCTTCGCCTTCTTTATTATTTGCTGTAAATGCAACACTGATTTCAGGTGTATTTAAATCTTTAGCTAAATAAACTGCTAAACTAGATGATATTTCACTACCTTTATCTTTTTTAGTTTCTTTTACTGAGAAAGTAATTTTATATCCTGGAAATACAAGATTCTCACCATACTTCTTTTCTTCAATATTTATTTCTCCACTAAATAAATTATTGTCAAATTTAATACTGATTACTGGAGTTTTACTATCTTTACTTTCTTTTATTCCATTGTAATTTCTTCACCATTTATAGTTGTAAATAATCCAGCATCTTTTCCACTAAGTTCAAAGTATGTTAATTTATTATTTGTAAGTCCTGTATGAAGTACAATTTTTAAATCAGAATCAGTTGATGTAGTAGAATTTCCTTTTACAGAACCCATACTTGCATCCATAGAATCAAAACTCTTCTTCACTTCTTCTTTAGTAGTACCATACATTTTAGCTAATATTTCCAAAGTTTTATCATCATTTTTAAGACCATTTATAATTTCTTTATTAATATTATCTTGTTCTTCACTATCAAAATTATATACAGTTTTAAAATATATACCAGAATCTATCTTAATACTCTTAGTTACTTTATCATAGTTAATACTTTTCTTTAATGATTCTTTAATTAAGTCAGTTATATGTTTAACATCATCAACACTTATATCTAACTTATTTTCTTCTTTGAAAATTTCATTTGGCTTTATGATACTACTTTCAGGAATACAATCTGTTTGTGTACTATCATTACATGTTTTGTCATTCATAGCTGATTTAAGGCTAATACCAAGTGCTTTATTATATATTTCTTTTATAAGTATATATACTATATCTTTTTCTAAATATACTGTTCCATTAACAGGTTCAGCATTATTGTATTTAACACTTGTTTCTAAATATGCTTTAATATTGTTTTCATCGCTTACATCATATCCTAAATAATAGTTAGCACTACCATTTATATTAAGTGATTTAGTTGTAATAATAAGATTACCTTCAGTTACGCCTTTTAAACTCGTTTCTTTGTTTTTATTTTCATTTATACTTTTATATATCTTATCGACTTTGCTATACATATTATCTATAGCTTTGTTTAGTATATTTTTAGGAGACATCACTATGAAATAATATCCACATACAAGTCCTACTATTAATAAGATTACTACTATTAAAATGATTGGCCATATTTTCTTTTCTTTCTTTATCATAAAGTCATCATTTTGTTTAGCATTTATATTTGTATTATTTGGAACACTATTATGATTTTCTATAGTGTTATTTGTATTTATATTATTTATACTATTATTAACATTTGTATCAATGCTTGGAGCATTATTAATATTATTATTCATACTTTGTACATTATTTGGTGTAATACTGTTACTATCAAAATTATTAACAGTACTAGAACTAACCATATCGTTGTTTACATTTTGAATATCATTTTGTGTTATATTCTCATTATTAGTATTAACACTACTTACATTATTTAGAACTTCATTATTATTTATAGTATTTGTTTCACTATTTAATGTTCTATTTTCTTCAATATTTACAACACTACTTGGATTAGTCATACTATTTTCCATATTATTTATTTTATTTGGAATATTAGTAACCTCTATATTTTGATTATTAATTCCATTATTTTCATTATTTTCATTATTTTCCATCTTTATTCCTACTTCCTATTATAACTATAACACTATTTCACAAAAATATCACTAATTATTTTTTATAATTAAACTTTCACCAGTCATTTCTTTTGGCTTACTTATTTCATATATATCAACTATTGTTGGAATTACGTCTTTAAGACTGCCGTTTTTCTTAAGTTTATATTCTTTGTTGCAAATTACAAATGGAACTTTACTTAGTGTATTTGTTGTTATTACTTTACCATTTGCATCTTTCATAAATTCACAGTTACCATGGCTTGAAGTTATAACAACATCATAGAAGTTTTCATCGGCTTTTTCTAATATTTTACCTATACAATAATCACATGCTTCAAGTGCTCTTACTGTTGCTGGGATATTACCTGTATGGCCAAGAACGTCAGGATTTGCATAATTAGCAAGTATAAAATCAAAATCTTCGTCTATTGCTTCAATTATTGCTCCTGTTACTTCTGTAGCATTCATTTCAGGCTTCATGTCATATCTAACTACTTTAGGTGATGGTACAAGTATTTTATATAAGTTCTTATCACTAAATTCTTTACCACCATCAAAATAATATGTTACTTCAGGATACTTAGGTGCTTCACTAATCCTAGCTTGTTTAAATTCTAGGTCAGCTAAATATTCTCCAAATGTATTTGTAACTTCTTCATTAGAATAAGCACTATCAGCATTCATGTCATTTCCATATAATAATTCATATTTAACGTTTTTAAACTTTTTAACTGGAAACATATTAAAGCTATCATCAGTAAATGAACTTATTAATTCACTCATATTTTCAGGTCTATAATTAATAAATATAACACCATCATTATCACGAATAACACTATTTTTAGTAATGATACTTGGATTAACAAATTCATCAGTGATATTATTTTTATAATGTAGTTCAAGACATCTTATATAATCACTAAAAGTATTTCCAACATTATAACAAATTGCATCATATGCTTTTTTAACTCTATCATAATTACTATCTCTATCCATTGCATAGTATCTTCCAGTTATAGTGCCTATTGTTCCAAGACCAAGCTTGCTTACTTTTTGCATAAAATCATTTATTATGTTAATTGCGTCCGTTGGCAAACTAGTAACTCCATCTGTTATAAAATGAAATACAACACTTTTTATTTTTTTTATTTTGGCAAGAGCTAATACTGCATAGAAATGCTCCATACTTGAATATACATTAGTATTTTGAATAAGCCCTATTAAATGAAGTGTACTATTATTATCATTAACATGATCCATAATATCTAATAAGTTATCATTTTCAAAAAAACTTTTATCTTTAATTTTTTCATTTATAAGAGTAAGTGGACTTTTAATTGTTCTTCCACATCCAATAGTCATGTGACCTACTTCTGAATTACCTGCTACACCTTTAGGAAGTCCAACTACTTCTTCACTTGTGCTTAGCTCACTTACAGAATATTCATTTAATATTTTAGATAAGTTAGGTAAGTTAGACATTTTAATCGCATTACCATTATCTGATTCACGTATACCAAAACCATCTAATATTAATAATATAACTTTTTTCATATATTTCTCCTGTAAATATTCTATCACAACATGGCAAAAGATAAAAGAAAAAAGTAGACATAATCTACTTAAACATTAATCATTTCAAGTCTTAACTTATCAGCAATCGTAACAATAAATTCTGAATTAGTAGGCTTAGCTCTATCAATATCAACACTATGACCAAATATATCTTCCATTAAATCGATATCTCCTCTTAGCCATGATACTTCTATCGCATGTCTTATTGCTCTTTCTACTCTTTGTATTGAAGTATTAAACTTTATACTTAAGTCAGGATATAATTTTTTAGTGATACCACCTATAAAACTTGGATTATTGTATACCATAAGTATTGCACTTCTTATAAATTGGTATCCTTTAATGTTAGATGGAATACCAAGTGCGTGTAATAATTTAGTTACTTGTATTTGAATATCTTTACTTTCTAGTTCTATAATTTTATCATTATTTTTCTTATTTGTTATTGTTTGTATAATTCTATTTTTTAAATCTCCTAGATCAAATGGCTTTAAGCAATAATATCTAACTCCATATTCACTAACGTCTCTTATAGTTTCTTCTTCATTATATGATGTCATTACAATAACTTTTTTATTTATTTTATGTACTTTCATATATTCAAGAACTCCAAGTCCATCTTTCTTAGGCATTATTAAATCTAGTAATAATAAGTCAAAATCAATTTTTTTACTTTCAAATATATCTACAGCTTCTTCTCCATTTGAAGCACTACCAACTATCTCAATATCTTTACTATCTGTAAAATACTCCCTAATTAATCCTACTAGTCCTGCATTATCATCTACTACTAAGACTTTAATTTTCATGTACTTTTTATTCTCCTTTTTATTTATTATACTAACAAGATTATACATATTTCTAGGTAGTAATTTGTCTATTAATGCATGATAATGTAGTTTGTTGTCGTAAAAGAAGTTTTAAGTTTTTTAGCCAGTGATAAATACTTTATTTACTCCATATTTTATAATTATTACTTATTTTAAGTTTAAATAATTACAATTATCTTTTCTGATATATAAAAACTTTCCTATAAGATAAAAAAATTTGAATTTACATAAATTCAAATTTTAATATTCTACCTTAAGTCAGTTATTTCATAATCAATGCATTTGTTTTAGTTCTTACCCGCCTATCCATGCTTTCGCATGGAGTAGTCGCTTTTTAACATTCGTTATACCTTTTTATTTTTTAGTCGGATTTGTTTTAGTACTCAGAACCAATTTCGTTTTGAATTAGTTTACATATGCTTTACATATTATCCCAATCGGAAAGCTGGGGCGACACCGTAAGTATAACGAGCAATGTTGGCATCCCAATCTCCGTCGCTGATCACACTGTAGAAATTATAGTTATCGTTAGAACTGGCCGCACGGAGCCACCAATAATAAGCACTAGTTCCGTTTTTCTTTATTGCTCCACTATAACTATCTGTTGTTACTCCTATACTTGTATAATAATCTAATGTTCTTGTTAAATCTTCTGCTGTATCAGTTGTATTGTCAAAATCAGTGTATATTTCTTTTGGCTCTAATAAATATAATTTATCTGTTGATGTAAAATTTGATGTATCATTCCAGCCATGGCTTGATACCACTGTAGTATTTATTATTGCATTCTTTATTTCACTTGGTATTGCATTATATATATCATTATTTACAAATGTTCTCATGCCTGTTGCTGGCCAGCCATCTTTATTCCATCCATAATCGTATTGTGTTCCTTTATATGTTCCTGATGGATTCATATTATGTTTTGTTATTATATCTGCAAATTCAAGAACAAATCCACATGCTGTTTGTGAGAAACCAGTTCCTGAACATTCGCTTGGTGTTGAAGTGTTTGCTATACGTAATGTATGTGTTCCATATGTTCCCATATCTACTTCTTTTGTATCGCCAACATTATATTGACTAATTTTATTCGCTTTTACATTTGCTACTATTGCTGTCCAACTATCTTTTTCAAATTGTGTTGGCACATACTCTTCTATTCCAAGTTTTCCACTAAATGATTTATTTTTATTATAATTTTGAACTGTTCCTGTATCAATAAATGTTACTTTAACAGTATATTCATGAGTAATATTTGGTTCTATTGATATTTTCTTTTTTATTGTATTACTACTTACTGGTGTTTGTGATATAGATTCACATGTACCATCTTCTGTACCTGATGAATTTAATCTTTTACAAGTTGCTTCAATTACAAGTTCATTATTTGTAATAGTATTTGTTAAAGATTGCCATACTAAGTTGTACTTAACATCAAGTGTACCAGTATTTTTAACGCTTACTTCCTTTGTAAATGAATCTCCTGGTATAACATTATCAAGTGATATTTCATTTGTATCTGTGTATGTTAATTCTAAATTACCAGTTACTACTTTATTGTTCTTTGCAGTATCATTACCTGTTATTATAGCTGAAAACCAAGCATATGATATACCTAGTGCAACTACCACTAATAATAAAACTGCTACTACATAAATATACTTTTTATCATCTTTCATTTCTTTGCACCTCTATTATAATGTAATTATAACATTATTTTTTAGGAGCTTTCAATAATTCTTTTAATATTTTAAATAAATTTACTATTATAAAAAGTACTATTTCTAGTACTCACTTATGTATTTTTTATTAGATATATAAAATAATATAATAGTTATCATCATAAATATATGATATATTCCATTATGATCTAAATACCATATCTTAATATTTCTACTTATTAATAATATTCCACCTATTATTTGAATTATAATACCATATAAATAATAATATCTTTTATTTTTGATATATGACTTTATTATAAATATAAAATTTATACATACATATATAATAAATGTAATAATGAAATTCATATTTAGTATAGCTTCTACTACTAAGAATATATAGAACAATATTGATATAAAAACTATATACTTATTATATTTATATTCACTAAATAATAATGAATTAATTATACATATGAATATAAATAATAATATTATCCACAAGATATTAACAATTTTATCATTTATATTAAAGCTATGTATTATAAATCCAAATAGACTTCCTACTATCAAGAACATATAAAATGATAACCAATATTTATTATAATTAAGTCTTTTTAATCTTATGAAACTATATAATGATACGATTAATATTAATATATTAGTTAAGCCGGTTAATAATTCATAACCACTTCTAAACACTATTTAATTTCCTTTAATAGTTCTTTTAATGTATCTATTTCTGTAGAAGATTTACCTATGATAATTCCATCACAAATGTCAAATACACTTTTTATATTATCTTTGTCTATAGAACCACCATAATATACTTCTATTTTTAATTTATATTTATTAAACATATATAATTTTATTTCATCTATTACTTTAGTAATCTTATCAATACATTGTATTTCACCACTACCAATAGCCCAATTTGGTTCATAACATATAGATAAATATTTTAAACTAGAACTTTCTATTGCTTTTAAATAATAATTTAATTCTTTTTTGATGTAATTAAATGGTCTTCTTGTTTTCTTTTGTTCTCCTACAAAAAGAATAGTATTACATTTAGAGTTTAATGACTTAAATAATTTTTCTTTAAAAGTCATATATGTTTCTCCTATAATCTTTCTTCTTTCATAATGTCCTACAAAAGTATAATTGATATTCATTTTCTTTAATGACTCTAAATTAATCTCACCAGTAAAAGATCCAGTTTTATAACTGAAAAAGTTTTGTGTTCCGACACTATATTTACTATCTTTAAATAAAGATAAGTAAAGTATTGGTGGAAATATTATTAATTCATAATTATTTGGTTTTAATTTATCAAATTCTGTTTTGAATTTAACCATTTCATCATAAAATAGATAACTTTTTTGATTAAGAATAACTTTTTTCATATTATTTACTTCCATTCAATCTTTCTAATGTTTTAAATCTTTTACCTTCTAGGTATTCTAGCGTTGCTCCTCCTCCTGTTGATAGGTATGTAAAGTTATATTTAAACTTATGAGAAGCACTTATTATATCTCCTCCAGCTAATATAGTTGGTATTGATTGATTATATATAAATTGCATTACTTTTTTAGTACCATCTTCGTATTTTGGATCTTCAAACATACCAAGTGGTCCATTCCATAGTATTAGTTTACTATTGATAAGTAATTCTTTATATTTATTTATTGTTTTTGGACCTATATCGTAACCTATACCACTGTTTCCTATATTTGTTACGTCTTTTACTCCATCATTTGTTACTACATCTATTGGTAATATTATTTTATTACCATGTGTGTCTAATAATGATTTAGCATATCTTATTTTATCATCACTTACTATACTTTCTCCTACATTAACACCACTTGCTTTTAGGAATGTAAAGCACATTGCTCCTCCTAAAAGTATATTATCACTTGTATTGATTAGGTTGTCTATAACACCTATTTTATCATCTACTTTAGCTCCACCTAGTATTAACGTTTTTCTTTGATGAATTGCTTTATCTAACATTGATACTTCATTATCAACTAAGAATCCTGAATATGATGGTAAGTATTTAGAAATACCATATGTTGATGCATGGCATCTATGAGCACTGCCAAATGCATCTAAAACGAATATATCTCCAAGTGAAGCCCAATATTTAGATAATGCTTCATCACATGAACTTTCAAGTGATTTTGGATAATCTTCAAATCTTGTATTTTCTAGTATTACTATTTCACCATTATTCATGTTTTCAATTGTTTTGTTTACTATTTCACCCCTTGTAAATGGTATAAAATATATACCACACGATACAAGTGTTGATAAATGTTTAGCGACAATTTCTAATGAATGAGATTCTTTATCAGCTTGTGATTTAATTCTTCCTAAGTGAGATAGTAATATTATTTTAGCTTTTTTATCTAGCAAATAATTTATTGTTTTTAGACTTGCTAGTATTTTAGTATCATCATCTATTTTGCCATCTGTAATTGGTACATTATAGTCAACTCTAACTATTACTCTTTTACCTGTTACATCAATTCCCTTAATACTCTGCATTTTCTATACCTACCTTTCATTATTTGTGTATATTTTTTCTGCTTCTTCTTTTAATTTATCTAATGTTGTATTTACAATTTCAATGTCAAATCCTGTATAATCATCTAAGTCTATTTCAGTTGGATGTTTCTTTTGTTCTTCTGTAAGTCCATTATCAAAATCAGGTCTTGTAATATGAATACTGATTATGTTAGGATAAGCCTCTTTAAGTTCAATTATTTCTTTCTTTAGTCTTATATCACTTATGATAATTGCATCATAGAAACATGAGAATATTTCTATATCGTCTATCATTCTTTTGATGAATAAATCATCTTTCTTAAGTTTTTGTCTTATGACTGTTGTTCCTAATTGTTGAAGAAATTCACGTGGTTTAGTTTCTTCACTTAAATCCCAACCTGTCATTTCACGAGCATAGTATTTAATATATTTTGATAGTTGTGTCACTATCACTTTTTTATTATGGTTTTCATATGTTTCTTTTAAGAATGCTGAAAATGTATCTTTACCATGCTTTGCTTTTCCTCCTACTACATAAATTTTTGGATTTTTCTTTTCAATATCCATATTATTACCTCCCTTATTTTATTTATATTTTTATTTTTCAGTACTAACTTTTTGTGTTGTTGTCGTTGCTTTAGTAGTCGTTGTTGTTGTTGCTGCTTTTGTTGTAGTACTTGTTGTCTTTTTAGTTGTTGTTTTTGTTGTTGTTTTTTTTGTTGTTTTTTTAGTGGTTGTCGCTTTAGTTGTACTAGTAGTTGTTTTTCCAGTAGTTGTAGTTGTTGTATTTCCTGTTTTTGTTGTATTATCACTACTATTATTACTGCTATCTAATGCTGTACTTCTTATCATCCATGCGTTTGGTAAGAATCTCTCTCCACTGTAGTTATAGCCTTTTGGAGTATTTAATAATTTACCTGTTTTATCTGTTGGATTCTTTTTAGCGTATAATGCACTAGAACCTCCACCATCAAGATTAGCCGCATTGTATGCCTTATATTTAACAAATAGTTCTGCTAAATCTTTCATAGAGATTCCAATTGAAGAAGATGTTCTTCCATCAATAACCATCATTAATACTATACCATCTTGTCTTTGACCAATAGCAGTTCTATTAGCTACTCCCCAGCCACCATTTCCTTTAAAGTTAGACATTTTACCATTTACAACTAGGAATGGTCCAAACTCTACTGCTCTATCCATTCCGTCTTTTACTGCTTCACTTGCTGACTTTTTAGTAAGCATAAGAACATTATCTTTAGTAAACCCAATAAGGCCTCCACCTTTATTAATGTTTCTACCTGTCTTATATACTTTTCCATCTAATATAGTGTGCCCAGTTACATAATTTTGACCAGGCTTACTATTTACGCCACTTGCATTCATTGCGACTAATGCATCATTATTTTTAGCCATTGTTGATAAGTATTCTCCACCTTTACCATATTTTTTAGAGAATACAAGTTCTATCTTAGATGGATCATATACAACAATCATTTTTCCTTTCCATCCATCTCCAGATATATTTACTACTTTATATAAATCATTTCCTTCATCTTTCTTTAAAACTTGTTCTTCATATATAGATTCATAAGTTCCAGTATCAACAATAGGTTGTATATTTATTTTAGATGTATCGGTAGGGTCTTCTATTTCTATAACTTTATTATTATCAAGGATCTCTTCTACCATACTTTCACTATATAAAACATATGCAAAGTACTTATGTGTCATTGTAGTCATAGCTGTTGTTACAAGAAAATCTCTAAAGAATGAGAATGGTCCATAAGCTACAAAAAAGCAAACTAATACAAATATATCAATAACAATTAATACAATACTAAATTTACTCTTCTTTTGCTTTTTCTTCATTGTTTACTCCTAACTCGTATGGAGAATCTATACTGCCATCTCCACTTACTATACTTATATCGCCTTTTAAATACATTGTAGGTCTTACTTCATATTTACTAGCGATTAAGTCTCCAAAGACATTACCATCTTTATTTATTACGTTAATAATCATACTTGATTCTATTCCTCTATTCATAGTAAGTACATTTTTAGTATCACTTATAAACATGTCACCAAGTGTAAGCATACCTATATTAAATGTATTTGTTTTACTATAAACTGCTGTATAATCAAGATTATCAAGTGTATTACTTCCTATACCATAACTTGATTTAACAATTAAATCATTATTTTTGATAGATTTATAATATGTATTATTTAGATATTCACCTATAGTTTTTTTAGTTGTACTATAAATATTATTTTTACCACCAAATGTTTTCTCTAAATATTTATCTCCATCTTTAATATTATCACTTAATGCTATTTTAACATTTTCTCCTGTACTTATAACTCTATATGTACTACCTGAATAATTAATATATTTTGATATATATACATCTGATAATTTACTTATTGATTTTTCTATTACAGCATATGGACTAGTTTTAGAACCATCTCCATGCATTAAAGCAACATCATTTTTTATTGTTATAACTGGTCTTACTCCATATATTTTAGAACTAATCTTATTTAGACCAACATCTCCTGTAGTATTAATAAAATAGTTATTATTTTTGTCATCTATTGTGCTTAAATAATAAGATTCACCATTATTTAAATAACTTTCTTTTCCCCCTGCAGAAGCATAATCATATAGTGATAATAATGTAATCTTAAGGGCATTGTTATTCTTTTCACAATTAATATTCTTAAGATCACTTACCACGTCATCACATAAATATGTATTTGTAAGATATTTATCTGTACTATCCATATTGTTTTCAAATATACCACTATATTTTTCATCACTCTTATTAAGCCATTTATATACATATGATTTATCAAATCCTTTTTCAAGACCTGAATACATAAGAGTAAGATTACTATCACTTATTGCTTTAATATTATTATCTTTATCTATACCAACTATTCTAAATAATATACCTGAATATTCTAAATAATTATCTTCTACTTTACCAATATATCTATATATACTAGCATTTTTATCATGAACTAATCCTTTTGTTTGATCAACATAACTTTGTTTTTTGATAAGTTCATCTACTAAAAGTGTTGTAGTGTCTGCATCTTTATGACCATTTTCTTTTAAATAATATTTAACTAATCTAAATGTATAGAATAATGCGATTATTATAAGTAAAGAAACATTTAGTGTTATTAATACTGGTCTTATTTTAAGTCTTCTTTTAGTCATTATTAATCTCCAAAATCATTTTGATATGCGATTAAACTAGCGTTTATAACCCCATCAATATCTTCAAATTGATCTACTATACTTGTATCTATATCACCTTTGCGAGTTTTTCCTTCTTTCATATCAACTTCTAGTGATAATTCTACTTCACTTCCAAATATTGATTTACTTCTTACTTTAAATTTTTTAATATTTTTAAGTTTTTTAAGTACCATATCATGGCTTGATGCTTTATATTTAAGAACTAATAAGTATCTTGTAGCTGTTTTGAAGCCCATAAGGTAACTGATAAAATATAATACACCAATTCCAAGAGATGCAACTAATGCAGGAATATAAAGTCCTGCTCCACTCATTATACCAGCACTTATTCCCCAGAACATAAATCCTGTATCAACTGGTTCTTTAACTGCTGTTCTAAATCTTACGATAGATAAAGCACCAACCATACCTAAAGAAAGACTAATATTTGAACTAATTGTTCTTATAATCATTGCTGTTACCATCGCAAGCATTAATATACATAATGAAAATGCTTTTGAATAAACAACTCCTGTATATGTTTTTCTATATACATAGATAATAAACATACCTATAATAAATGCAACTACTAAAGATATAAGCATATCAACAGCTGATACACTACCGGTAAATTGCTCCAAAAAAGATTTTTTAAAAATATTTAATATCATTTATATTCACTCCTTATTTAATACTTCTACATATTGCAAACTTACTAACAGCTTCCTTACAACTAGGAATATCATTAAGTATATTTGCTATGTGTAAAGGTAATACTTCATTAAATTTAACCTCTAATACCTGTTTGCCAGGTTCACTAACATCATACATGGGTACCTCTTTGTCAAATAAATCATAATTATATAATCCACTTTGTATATGTGAATCAAATGTAATTCTAACTTCACTTATAGGATAAGTAAAAGCAATCCTATGATATAAAACTATTACCGATGGCACTAGATGTTTAGTTTTACTATTTGTGATAAACTCTTCAAGTAGTCCAGTAGGACTATCTATTTCATCTAGTTTACCATTTAATATTTTACTATATATATCCTTTGAAATCAATATTTGTTCTTTCGCTGTATATGTATTATGTTTCATTTTCTTTTCTAATCTTATAAATTCATCATTGTTATTATAGATTCGTATTCTATATTTTTTTCTATATAAAACACCATCCATTTTTTCATAATAACTAGTTGAATCTAAATCATCAAAGTATAAACTTTTTATTAAATATGAACCATCACTATAATATGCATTTTTATCTTTCTTAAGTATTAGTGATAATTTTTGCTTTAGTACTTCAGCAGCACTATTTGATATTTTAAATTTTAATTCATGTCTATATTTATATTCTTTCATTTTACACCGCCAAAGTATTTGTTTACATCACTATTACTTAATTTAAAGTATGATTTAGCATATTTAATAACATAGCTATTTCTCTTTTTAGCAAATGTTTTCATTGCTGATATTGATTTTTCCCAATGTGAGTATGAATTTCCCCAACGTTCTGCATTACGTTTAAATTCATTTTTACCTATCATTTCTATAACTTCATCTATTCTTTTATTAACATTATCATAAGACCAAGTATTTTTAAGATTATATGATAGTCTTTCAAGAAATTCTTTTTTGAATTCATCGCTTTTCATTAAATTACGAAGTAAGTCAGTTGGGAAGTTCCAGTCTCCCATACCTGATGCACTTGTATATTCAGTAAATGTATTTTGAGTAGTTCTAAAGAATCCTGAGTCTAAGTCATAGAATATGAATTTCCATTTACCATTATCAACATTTTTATTTGAGAAATATCTTGTATTTAGTATATCATAATTTGCTGTATATATTTCTCCTACCCAGAAATCACATAAACTCTTTATATCAATTTGTTCTTTTATTTTAGCATAGTTATTTTTATTAGAAAGTGAATTCTTATTAATGAAATTAATCATTGCTTTGTATTTTGAATCACTACCACTTTTAACTTCTCCATCTATACGAAGAATACTTGTATCATTTTTAGTTGTCTGTACGTTATAATGATTTGCTACAAAAGTTTCATCTACTTTTTCACGTATAAAATATATTCCATTATAACTACCATTTATATATAGAATAATTGGCTCATATGCTTGTACATCGGCTGTACCATATTCTCCCATTAGTGATGTTGCGACTACATCTTTAATAACTGTTCTTTGATCATTATATTGAAATTCATCTTGTGAACCAGTTCTTAAAACTAATGAATCAAATACTGAGCTATCTACTGTATCAAATACTTTATATTTAAGTTTAGCATCTCCAAACATCTTTTTAAATTTAATTTCGTAACTCTTTTTCTTATAACTTCTAGTTGAACCACCAAATAGTTTTAGACCCATATTTATTTTAAAGCCGCCACCATCTTTATCAAAATATTCAACATAACCATGTTCTAATACTTTACTATTTAGGCTTGTATGACTATTAACTTTATTAAGTTTCTTTTTATCAATGCTAATAGACATAACTGATACTTTATGACTACCATCCATTATATATGAATAAGTATTAACATCACTTGCTAGTTTTCCATCTTCTTTACTCATTATTTTTAAAACAGTAGTCTTCTTAATAGTAAGAGGACTACTGTATACTTTTGAAGACGTTGTTGGCGTAGAGCCATCTAATGTATAATAAATTTTCTTTCCAGTTAAGGCCACTTGAAACTCTTTTCCATCTTTAATTACTCCACCTTCTACTGAAGATGTTGGTAAATATGATATAGCTTCAGTTCCTGAATTATTTTTAGCTTTTGGAGTTGGTTTACTAAAGTAATATAGTCCATAACTGCTACCTCTACCATAAGAATAACCATTTGGTACTTGTGAAACATACATTGAATCAATAATACTTGAATCTTTAGTTAAATATATCGCATCATTATCACCAAGTTTAAATCCTAAATGAGTATAACTCTTATTTGATAATTCAGTATTACCACTTGCCATAACCACATAATATTCACCTTTTTTAAGTGTTACATCAGGTAGTTTACTCATACATACTGTATTAATATTAGTTGTTAAACAATAATCACTTAATTTAATATCATTTTTACCATTGTTATATAGTTCAATCCAATCATAATAATTACCACCATTTTGAGGTAAGTATGAGTAATTATTATTCATTACTTCATTTATTATAAGTGAACCCTCTACTTTTAGATATTTCTTTTGAAATGACTTAATACCATCAACTGTATTATCATATCCAGGTGATGTTGAATTACTCATTAAATATTTATCATCTTCACGAATATATGCCATACCGTTTGCTAAATTCTCATATTTAACTTTATCAATAACTTTACCACTATTATTAGTAAGTACTACTGTACCTTTCTTACTCTTTAGTTTAAATCCAGTACTTAAAGTACCACTATTACTACTAACACCACTTGTATATATAAGAAGTACTTCTCCTTTAGATAATTTTATATTAGGAAGTTGCCATTTAAAACTAACAGATTCATTATTAGATAAACTATAGTTTTTAATATTAATACTTTCATCACTAATATTCTTTATTTCAATATAACCACTATATTCACCATTTTCATTTTTAAAGTTACCTTTATTTTCAGCAAGTATTTCATTAATTACTATCTTTTTACTTTCACTACTTTCAAGTGATTTTAAGAATTTATTATATCCTTCAACATTATTTGAAAATCCTGGTGTTGGTTTATCTTGAACTACCCACGCACCTTCAGTATCTCTTGCCATAACAGTATTTGAATCTAAACTTACTGTTTCAATCGCATCAACTACTTTACCATTAGGTTTAAGTAATGCTACTGTTTCTCCACCAGCACTCTTTAATTTAAAATTAGTATATAATCCTTCTTTATTTTTGCCACTTAGATATACAACAATATATCCATGAGCTTCTATAACAGTATCAGGAAATACATATTTAACTTTAGTATTTTCATCACTAAGACCATAATCTTTTAAATTAATATCATGATCATTTCCATTATATAATTCTAAATAATCATATAAGTTACCTTCTTCATCAGCAATAACACCTTTATTAGAAGACATAATTTCATTTATAACAAGTTTACCAATTGATACATCTTTATCATCTAAATCTTTAGATGGAAGACTATTTTTATTATCACTCCACATACTAAATACAATAAGAAGTACAATTAGTAGAACACATAATATCAAAAATCCAATATTTTTCTTAAATTTTCTAGCATTAAATCCCATAATAAAAAACTCCTATTATAATTATACAATAATAAGAGTTTTATATCTATATTTTATATTAAATAATATTTATATGCTGTCAAAATTGTGTAAAAATATTTTTATATCGCCATCTTTATTTACATTTTAGATTTGTTATATCACACTTTTGCATGCTTTTTCCAACAATTTATCACACTTTTGCGAGGTTTTATGTCAAAAAAATCACACTTTTGTAAATATGCCTTACATTTTTAATTTTAAATTTAACCGACATTTTCGCCTTCACTATCTCAATTTTTCAGAAATTTACTATACCATTTTTAAATTTATATCATCTAATATATTTTCTATTGTTTCTAATATATTGCTAAATTTTATATTACAAGCATATTTATACTTACTACTATAAACATTCCACAAATTATCGATTATTGAACCATTTTTAATAGATAAAATTATTTCCTTATAATCATTTAAATATTTTATAGAATCTCTTTTATTGAAAGTATTTTTTATAGCATTATTAAGTATCAAAATATCTATATCGTCATATAAATTATTTAAAATATAATACACATCATAGTAATCCTTCATTCTACTATTGAATTTTCCACGTCTTAATATTGTTTCTAGTTTTTCTGCCAAAATTGTTTCTAAATTATAACAATTAATAATGATACTTTTATTTTCAAATATTGATTGATACTTATATTTCATTTCTCTTGGTGTAACTTTATCTCCTGTTGAAATATCAATTTCTAGTTGCACTTTTATATTTTCTATTTTTCCGATGATATTATATTTATTACCTCCATATTCGCTTTCTTCTCTTATATCAGTAATATTCACTATGTTAAAAGTAGTTCCATCATTTAAATCAATATTCAATATTTCATTTAGTATTTTTACCATTTCTGTTTTTGATATGTCAATCCCAATGATAGTTGTATCAATATCTTTTGTACTTCTTTCATTAATTCCAAATATCGCACTTAAAAGCAATCCGCCTTTTAATATGAAATTACTATTATATTTTGATATTGATATTCTTTCTAATATCCTTTCAAACATAAATCTTTGCAAAACTTCATAATGATTTAAATCGTATTCTTCCTCTACACTTTTTATTTTGTTTTTAAATTCTATGATATTTACCATCTTAACATCACCCCCATAATAGTATTTACTTTATCATATATTTTAAACTTTTTGGCATATTCTAACAATCTATCAACATCTTTATTTTTACTTTTAAAATAGTAGTCTAATACTCTATTACGTTGTTCAATATCTAATATTTCATTACGTAAAATATCACATATACATCTTTCTGCATTATATATTTTTATAGGATTACCATATGGATCAATTACTTCGATAATCCCAATATTATATATTTTATTTGACACTCTATGAATATTATAATTTCCTCTTACTCTTTTATCTCTTGGTGTCGTTATATCAATTTCCATAGGTGCTCTATTTGTAAGGTTTAAAAAATATAATGCTGTATTATGTGAATAAACAATATTATTATATTTCATTTGTAAAACATAGTATTCATCCACTATAATTTTACTATCTGCATATATACCATGACATACTTTTTCAATAATTCCATTACTAATTAATTTGTTAATATATGGCTTAGTAATTCCAATGTTAATTAACTCATTTGTTGTAATATACCCATTATTTCTCTTTAGACACTTCTCTACTTCTATAATTTTACTCATAATATCACTTTACTTTCGTACCTACATTATACCATTTTGTGGAACAAAAGTAAATATTTTTGTAATTTAATAAAGTTTAAATTATGTCAATTAATAATTAAATGTATACATATATTTGGTTGAATTTTTATGATACTATAAGAATTTACTTTTATCAAGATATTTTACAATAAAATTTTTCATTCAAAAAGGCTCATAAACATGAGCCTATTCAACAGTAACACTTTTAGCAAGATTTCTTGGTTTATCTATATCACATTTTCTAAGTAATGCTACTTCATATGATAACATTTGACATGCTACCATAATTACTAAATTTTGAATATATTCACTGGTAAGAGGAACTACTATATCATAATCACTAATATTTTTATCGATGTTAATTGATTCTTTACGTATAGTTATTATTTTAGCACCTCTACTTTTAGCTTCAATAATATTACTTACTGTTTTTTCATAAACAGAGAATTCACTTAATAACGCAATAACTGGAGTACCTTTTGATATTAAAGCAATTGGTCCATGTTTAAGTTCTCCTGCTGAAAAGCATTCACTATGTATATAAGATATTTCTTTAAGTTTAAGACTTGCTTCATAACAAGTATAAATATCTATACCACGTCCTATATAATATATATCTTCATTTTTATATATACTTTTAGCTATATTTTTATAATCAATGTTGATAACTTTTTCTACATACTTAGGTAATTTAATAAACTCTTTTAGTATTCTATCTACTTCATCTTTATTGATAATATTTTTCTTATACATATATTTAAGCATAAGTAAGCTGCATAAATAACTTTGACTAAAGTATCCTTTAGTAGTCGCAACACATATTTCAGGTCCAGCAAGCATAGGCATTATATATTTAGCTTCTCTTGCAATTGTTGAAGATGTAACATTAACTATTGCTAAAGTATCAACACCTTCTTCTTTAACCATACGAAGACATGCTAAAGTATCTGCTGTTTCACCACTTTGTGATAAGAAAACTACAAGAACATCATTATCAAAATAATGATTAGTATATCTATATTCACTTGAAGCATACACATTTACATAAAAGTCTTTAGTAGTACAATACTTATCAGCAAAATATTTACCTACTAAAGCAGCATGATAAGCACTTCCACAAGCAACAAAATCAATACGTTTATATTTAGTAATATCAATAACTTTATCACTAATCATATCATTTTCAAGATATACTGAATATAATTTCTTACTAAGTTCAATTTGGTCATGAATCTCTTTAAGCATAAAATGATTATATCCATCTTTTTGAGCACTTTCCATATCAAAATCAGCAGTAAGTATTTCTTTATCAAGTATTACTCCATTGTAATAAATATTACATTCTTTATCTATTTCAACTATTTCTTTATCATCAAGAACAATATATTTATGAGTATATGGTAATATTGCTGATATATCACTTGATATAAAATATTCATTATCACCAATACCTGCGATTAACGGAGCATCTTTACGAACACCATATATTTTATTTTTGCCTTCGAACATTATCGCAAGAGCGTAACTACCGCTCATTTCTTCAATAGATTTTTCTATAGCTTCAAGTTCATTATCACCATTATAATGTGAATCAATTAAAGCAGCTATTCTTTCACTATCAGTATCACTTATGAATTTATATCCTTTAAGTTCACTTTCAAGCAATTTATAATTTTCAACTATACCATTATGAGCAACTATTACTCTACCTACTTTATGAGGATGGCAATTTGTTTCAGTTACTTTTCCATGAGTAGCCCATCTAGTATGTGCTATACCACATGTTGTATTATCAAATACATATTTTTTAAGTTTATCTCTTAAATTTTCTATTTTACCTATTGATTTAACAATTCTTATTTTATTATTATCAAGAACTGCTATACCAGCAGAATCATAACCCCTATATTCTAGTGTTGATAGTCCATTCACAAGAACATCTTTAACATTTCTTTTTCCCTTATATCCTACTATTCCACACATATAAATAATTCTCCTTATACTTAAATTATATAATATAAATTCATAAAAACCTAATTATTAAATAAAACTTTACATTAAAAGAGTAAAATACATATATAAATAAAAAAATTTGAATATACGTAAATTCAAATTTTATTACTCTGCCTTAAGGCAGCTATTTCATAACCAATGCATTAGTTTTTATTCTTATCTCCTAACCTTGCTTTCGCATGGAGTAGTCACTTTTTAACATTCGTTATACCTTTTTTGTTTTAAGTTGGATTTGTTTTAGTTTTCTTAACTAATTTCGTTTTGCTCTAGTTTGCATATACTTTACACATTATCCCAATCGGAAAGCCGGGGAAACACCATAAGTATCATAAGAATAGTCGCTACCACACTCACCATTGCTACGGACATTAAAGAAAGCGTTACCATAATCCGAATGAGCGGAGCGCAGCCACCAAAAATCAGCATCAGTTCCGTTTTTCTTTATTGCTCCACTATAATTACTTGTACTTGTTCCTAAATTTTTATAATAGTCTAATTGTCTTGTTACATCTCTAGCTGTATCATAATTTACTGTATTAGATGTTCCTTGTGCCCATATTTCAGCAGGCGATAATAAATATAATTTATCTGTTGATGTAAAGTTAGATGTATCATTCCTTCCATGTCCTGATACTACCGTTGTATCTATTATTACATTTCGTAGTTCACTTGGTATTGCATTATATATATCATTATTCACAAATGTTCTCATTCTTGTTACTGGCCATCCACCTTTATTTGGATTGGAATTATTCATTTTATATGTTGTTATTATATCTGCAAACTCTAGCACAAATCCGCATGCTGTTTGTGAGAAACCAGAAGTACTACATTCGCTTGGTGTTGATGTATTTGCTATACGTAATGTGTGTGTTCCATATGTTCCAAGATTTACTTCTTTTGTACTTCCAACAACATACTTACTTCCATACCCAGCTTTTACATTTGCTATAATTGTTGACCATGAATCAGTTGCAAAAGATACTGGATTTACTTTAGGAATATATTCTCCATCTACATCTATATTTCCTACAAAGTATGTCTTTTGAGCATCATTAGGCGTTGTCTCATCTAAATATAGCCATAAGAAGTATGTAGCTGATTCTCCTAATTTAATAATGTCATTTTTAAATATTACGCCATCTTCTAAATCAGAGTAAGTATATACTTTTGTTGAATAAGAAGATTCACTTGTACCATTTAATATTTGTAATATATTTGCTGCATGAACTGCTGATATTCTTGTACTACTATCTAAACCAATTAATTTTTTTTGAACATCTGTTAACGTCGCATTTTCTGTTGCTGCTTGTAATACTAAATTCACATCCTGTAAATTCACTAAGCCATCCATATTAACGTCGCCAAATTGGTATCCTGTGTCTTGATATAGTATTTTTTTCTTTATTGCTACTTTTAAATGGTCTGCATATTTACTAGTAAGTCTTGCATAACTTGAATAATCTCCGCTTGGTGTAAAAGATGCATCTTCTTTTAACTTTATTTTTACAGTTGAATCAAGAGATCCTGTGTTTTCCACTTTAAATATATATGGAGTTTCATTTGAATAAGAGCCATCATTTTTAAATGGATAAATATCTGCTGGCACTGTTGTTCCATTTTCTACTTTTGTACCGATAACTTGACCTATATTTGAATAAGTTGTATCACATGTTGTATCTTTACAGAAACTTATGTTTAAGTCTCCCATATTAATTACAGTATCCTGTCCTTTATCAACACTTAAGAACTTAGCATAAGTAACACCTATAAATATGATAACAAGTAGTGATACTGATATTAATAATGTAATAACTTCTTTTTTTATTAATTTGTCTATATACATATATAACCTCTTATTTTAAGATAATTTTAACATAATTAATTGCAAAATAAAAGATATATTGTTTTTTAATATATCTTTTAGCCCAATCGGAAAGCTGGCGCAACGCCACTAGCAATAGTAGCATTGTTGGCACTCCAACCTCCGGAGTCGGAAACAAATAAGAAAGTGAAATCAGTATTGGAATAAGCCGCGCGAAGCCACCACCTTGAAGCACTAGTTCCGTTTTTCTTTATTGCTCCACTATAATTACTTGTACTTGTTCCTAAATTTTTATAGTAATCTAGTTGTCTAGTATTATCTCTTGCTCTATCAGTACTTATTGTATTTGAACTTCCTTGTGACCATACTTCTGCTGTACTTAGTAAATATAATTTATCTGTTGATGTAAAGTTTTCTGTGTCACTTTTTCCATGTCCTGATACTACTGTTGTATCTATTATTG
>ERZ857745.2183-NODE-2183-length-22005-cov-4.631071_pt1 | contig 22005 bp, 18 predicted proteins | sample MGYA00519699_ERZ857745 | MGnify/ENA primary metagenome ERZ857745 (study PRJEB31778, sample SAMEA3449357) | human gut metagenome | biome: human gut; feature: human-associated habitat; material: faeces | place: United Kingdom | collected 2010/2012 ...
TCAGACAAAACGGGAGTCAAAATGAAAACGGTTTCGTATTGATTCATACTACTTTTGATAATTAAAATGTTATTAAATAAATTGTTGCACCCACAGATTCCGTGTCTAAAAAACACCTCTTCCACGAAATGCGGTGCAAAATTACTACTTTTTATTCAAATAACCAAATATTTTTTGTACTTTTGCCGAAAATATTTAATTCATTGGTTATTATATCATAAAAAGAGGACTGAAATAATGAAAATAAACAAAATCAAGCAACTTTTGCCTGCACTTTTATCCATGGGTATGACATTTATCGTACTGGGGGTACTCATGCTTGCTGCCAGTTTCGTCTTTGGCATCAAAAACAACATCCTGCTGTTCGCCGGACTCTTTTTCATTGTCGCAGGAACAGCAGGATATGTATATTCGCTCAAGCAAAAGCCTTAGCTTAGTGACAGAGAAATTACTTATTCCTCGTTAGGAGTAATCAGCTTATAACCCTTACCATGGATGTTGATAATCTCAATCTGTGGATCATCTTTCAGGTGCTTGCGCAACTTGGTGATATATACATCCATAGAGCGAGCATTGAAGTAGTTGTCGTCTATCCAGATTGTCTTCAGGGCAAAGTCACGCTGCAGAATCTCATTGGCATGAGAACAGAGCAATGCCAACAGTTCATTCTCCTTGGTGGTCAACTTAGTCTGCTTCTCACCTGCAGAAAGCAACTGCTTCTGGGTATCGAAAGTAAACTTACCAATGTGGTACAGAGTTGACTCCTTATTCTTCTTACCACGTACTCGACGAAGGATAGCCTCTACACGGAGCACCAACTCTTCCATAGAGAAAGGCTTAGTGATATAATCATCGGCACCAATCTTGAAACCTTCGAGGATATCTTCCTTCAGTGTCTTGGCTGTCAAGAAGATGATTGGAATATCGGCATTAGCCTGACGAATCTCCTGTGCCAAGGTGAAGCCGTCCTTCTTTGGCATCATCACGTCGAGCACGGCAATATCAAACTTGCCTTTGGTAAACTCTCTGTAACCAGCCTCACCATCGGGGCACAAAGTTGTATCATATCCCTTTGCCAATAAATACTCGCGAAGCAACATACCCAAGTTCTCATCGTCCTCGCAAAGCAAAATCTTAATTGTCTCTTCCATAATCTTATAGCTTTAATATTAATATTCTGTTTATTTTATCAATCATGAATCACATTATTTTATCAATCATGAATCACAGGCAGCTTGATAGTAAAGGTTGTTCCCTTTCCATACTCGCTATCCACCTTGATCTCACCATCATGAAGATCTACTATCTTCTTTACATAAGCCAGACCCAGACCGAAGCCCTTCACATCGTGGACATTACCTGTATGAACACGGTAGAACTTATCAAAAATCTTCTTCAGATTCTCTTTCTTCATACCCAAGCCCGTATCTGTGATGGAGAGATATAGATGCTGATCGTCGTTCCACGTCTTCATCGTGATATCAAGTGCCTCACCCGGCTTGCGATACTTCACAGCATTATCCATCAGGTTGAAGATGACATTCTGGAAATGTACCTCATCAACATAGATAGAGGAATCCACCGCCTCGATATCGGTATACACCTTTCCGCCCGTATGCTCTACACGCAATGAGAACGAATGGGCTATATTCTCCACCATCTCGTTAAGGTCAAGTTCCTTCTTCTTGAACACAGCCTTCTTGCGGTCGAACATACTCATCTGCAAGACCTTCTCTACCAGGAAGCGCAGTCGCTTTGACTCGTCATTGATGACCGTACCCAAGTGTTTCTGCATCTGTTCGCTCTTTGATACCGAAGAGTCGTTGAGCATTTGGGCAGCCAGACTGATGCTGGCTATAGGCGTCTTCAACTCATGTGTCATATTGTTGATAAAGTCGTTCTTTATCTCTGTATAACGCTTCTGTCGGAATATTACCACAATGGTGAAGATGAAGGTGATCAGCAACACCAATGTAAAGATGATACTTGGTATCATGAAGCGCACACTCGAGAAGATATAACTGTTCATGTCAGGGAAATGCACCTTCACAACTCCCATCTTAGACTGAGGATCATTGCGGAACAGTACTTGCGAATAGCTGTATTCCTCACCCTCTTCTGAAAAGTCAGGACAACGATAAACCTCGCGTCCATCCTGTGTGCTCACCGTGAAATGATAAGGAATATTGATACCATTATTCATCATTTCCGCCTTGAGGTCCTGGTCGAGCTGTTTGAAGTTGATGCGTTCCTTCAAAGGCTTGTCTGACGCCGAATAGAGAATGGAGTAAACCACTTCGTCGAGCAACGCCTTCTGGTAAACATATCTATTCTTGACAATCTCCTGCAATGACTTCTGGGTCTCGTGCAAGGAGTTCTTGTCGCTTCGCAGAATCATGGCCTTTGGCATCTGAGCAGGATTGGTAGCTATGGTCTTCAGTTCGAAAGAAGAATAGACAGTACCGTCCTTACCTGTCACCGAATACTGATGTGAATGCTGAACTGTGCCATCAAGCTGCCCGCTCCTTGTACCCACAGAATCTTTCCGAGTGGCTCTGCGCTCAGTCTCATTGACGTCTTTCTCCAAATAGCGCAACGTCTCGTTCAACTCCAAGTTTCTTGAAGCTTGATACAGGGCTCTGTTGACCGACTCGTCAAACTGTTCTTTCTTCATATTCACCATCTCCTGAATATAACTCAGTTGAAGGAAAAGCAAAGCCAAGAACGAAAAGCCCATGATGATGGCAATAGTCCAAATTGTTTTCTTCTTCATGGCAGCAAAGATAGACAAATTTCTTAAACGATTAACAAATTGTCGTTAATTATTTATTCGTAATTTAATATTATTAACAATATCAATATTTGATAATTACCGATAAGCACTTATCTGAGCCAACAAAAGTGCCTATCGTAATTACAGATGCTCTTTCGACAAGAAAGAACAAGAGGACATGCAGATTGTTGCATGTCCTCTTTCTTCTTATAATTTATTTTATCCACTAACTATTACTCAGCCTCTTTAGCCAATTCTGCCTCGTGTTCAGCTATCAACTTGCCCTGAATATCATTAGGAACAAGCTCGTAACTTGCAAACTTGGTAGTGAAAGAAGCACGTCCACCTGTGAGCGAACTCAGAGAGATAGAGTAGTTGGAAAGTTCCTTCAACGGAATCTTCGCACTCAACTTCTGATAACCAGCCTCGCTGTCCATACCCATAATAAGAGCACGGCGGCCCTGCAAGTCACTCATCACATCGCCCATGAAATCGGCAGGAACATAAACCTCCAAATCATAGATTGGCTCAAGAATCTTAGGACCGGCCTGCTTGAAAGCATCGCTGAAGGCATGACGGGCTGCCAGCATGAACGACAACTCATTACTGTCTACTGGATGCATCTTGCCATCATAAACGATAACTCTCACATCGCGGGCATAGCTGCCTGTCAGAGGACCGTGCTCGATACAGTCCATAATACCCTTGAGAATAGCAGGCATGAAACGTGCATCAATGGCACCACCTACCACAGAGTTGAGGAATACCAACTTACCACCCCACTCCAATGAAACTTCCTCGCGACTCTTGATGTTCATCTTGAACTCCTGTCCGTTGAAGGTGAATGAGGTTGGATCAGGCATACCCTCTGCATATGGCTCCACTATCAGGTGAACCTCACCAAACTGTCCGGCACCTCCACTCTGTTTCTTATGTCGATACTCGGCACGAGCCTTCTTGGTAATGGTCTCACGATAAGGAATACGAGGCTCACCGAAGACAATGTTCAACTTCTCATTGTTCTCCAAGCGCCACTTCAATGTACGCAAGTGGAACTCGCCCTGACCATGCACGATCACCTGGCGCAACTCCTTACTCTGCTCCACTACCCATGTAGGATCCTCCTGGCGCATCTTCAAGAGAGCAGCCATCAGTTTCTCTGTATCCTGAGCATTGACAGCCTTTACGGCACGGGAGTACTTGGAGTTAGGATACTTGATGAAGTCGAAACGCCACTCTGTATCCTTGCCATTCAGCGTATTACCAGTCTTCACGTCCTTCAACTTCACGGTACAACCGATATCACCCGCCTCGAGTTGGTCAACAGGAACACGATTGGCTCCCGCACAAGCATACAACTGTCCGATACGCTCCTTGCTTCCACGGTCAGCATTGGTCAGGTCATCACCCGACTTCACCGTACCACTCATTACCTTAAAGTAGCTTACCTCACCGATATGTGGCTCCACACCTGTCTTGAAGAAGTAAACGCTTTCAGGACCAGCAGCATCAGGAGAAATCTCCTCACCACGGGTATTGTGCAACTTTGGCATCTCGCTGACGAAAGGCACCACATTGCCCAAGAATTCCATCAAGCGGCGCACACCCATATCTTTTCCAGCACAAACGCAGAACACTGGGAAGATGCTGCGGGTTACCAATCCCTTACGGATGCCCTCGCGCAACTCGTCTTCGGTAAGACTCTCGCTCTCGAAGAATTTCTCCATCAAGCCCTCATCATTCTCGGCAGCAGCCTCAACGAGGGCCTTGTGCAACTCCATGGCCTTGTCCATCTCCTCTTCAGGAATCTCCTCAATGATAGGAGCACCACCTTCTGGCTTCCAGGAATATTTCTTCATCAATAGCACGTCAATGAGAGCATTGAAGCCTGAACCGGTCTCGATAGGATACTGTATCTGTACACACTTAGAACCATAGATTTCGTGCATGGTAGCCACGATATTATCGAAGTCACATTTGTCAGAATCAAGCTGATTGACAAGGAAGATGACAGGCTTGCCCAACTTCTCTGTGTAGCGGAAGTTATTCTGTGTACCCACCTCAGGACCATACTGACCATTGATAAGAATCACAGCCTGATCGGTAACATTGAGCGAAGTAATAGCACCTCCCACGAAGTCATCACTTCCTGGACAGTCTATGATATTAAGCTTCTTGTTGTTCCATTCTACATGAAAAACAGTTGGGAATACCGAATAGCCGTATTCCAACTCAACTGGGAAGTAGTCACTCACCGTATTCTTCGCTTCTACAGAGCCTCTACGCTTGATAATGCCTGCTTCGAATAACATACTTTCGGCAAGTGTAGTCTTGCCGCTACCCGCACTGCCCAACAATGCGATGTTTTTGATCTCATTTGTCTGATATACTCTCATGACGCTATAGATTTAATAAGGGTTATACATTAAGTTGTCAAAAGGGCGAAGTGGTTTCTTCTCCGCTTTATGGCTACTAAGATAGTGAATTTTTCCCAAAAAACAAAAAGTTTAGCACACAAAACTCACTTCTTTTAAAACATATTAGTAATTTTGCACCAAATTAAAGCAAAAAAACAGGCTTACACCTTATTATATATAGAAAACAATGGCTGGACTTTACATACACATTCCCTTCTGCGAGAGCCGCTGCATCTACTGCGGTTTTTACAGCACCACATCCCTGAAGATGAGAGAGGCATACGTGGACGCTCTCTGCAAGGAAATGGCAATGAGAACCGTCGACCGTGCCCTGGGCGAACCTGCACAGATAGAAACCATCTACTTAGGAGGAGGGACACCCAGTCAGCTCACCAGTCAGCAACTCTTGCAAATTTTCGAAGGCATCAGCCAGCATTATGGCTCCTGCATGGGTAGAGACATGGAAGTAACCATGGAGTGCAATCCCGACGACATCACCCCTTCTCTTTGCCATACTCTCAGCCAATTGCCCGTCAACCGTATCAGCATGGGAGCCCAGACTTTCTCGGATGAGCGCCTTCGCTTTCTGCACAGAAGACACAATGCCCGAGAGGTAGAGAATGCCATACATTTGCTGCGGGAAGCCGGCATCGGCAACATCAGTATTGACCTGATGTTTGGATTCCCCAACGAAACCATCCAGGAATGGCAACAGGACATCGAGCACGCCATCTCGCTGAACGCCGAACACCTATCGGCATACAGCCTGATGTATGAGGAAGGCACAACCCTGTACCGCTTGCTGCAGCAAGAGAAGATAAAGGAAACCGACGAGGACACCTACCTGCGAATGTACGAGATGCTGATCGACAAAATGACCGCTGCCGGATATGAGCACTACGAGATAAGCAACTTTGCAAAACCAGGATTCCGCTCACGCCACAACAGCAGTTACTGGCATGAAGTGCCCTACATCGGACTGGGAGCTGCTGCCCACTCATACAGACGCAAGCCTGAGGTGATGAGGAGTTGGAATGCAGCCGACATCCACAAATACATCCAGACCATAACAGAAGGAAGAACAGAGCAGGAACATGAAATCCTGAACAAGGAGACAAGATACAATGACCTGATAACAACAGCTTTGCGCACTATCGACGGCATCACACTCGAAGATATAAAAAAAGAGTTCGGCGACTCTTTCTACCGAACCCTGATGACTGAAGCTGACAAGCACATAGCCCGCCAGCTAATGGTAATAAAAGATGGACATCTGGCGCTTACCCGTAAAGGACTCTACATCTCAGACGACATCATGAGCGACTTCATGTTGGTGTGATACCCCTACCGTTCTTTGAAAGAACACCTACGGGTTAGCCCAGCCATGCCTTGAAATTCTCCAAACTGCCCTGCTGCAGATACATCGAATAGTAATATTCCTTGATGCGTTCGACAACCTGAGCGGTAGACTCCTTCTTGCTGATGTAAGGCTTTACCATCTGCATCAAGGCAAACAGCACTACCACTATCACCACCATGATAAGCCACGACAGGATTTCACTCCCCAGCCTGATGTAAGGCTGAACAAGGATACCAATGCCCAAGGGCAGGATAAAGCACAACCAGTCCAAGGGAGAATTGAGCTGGGTCGACTCCACATACTCATCCCTCAGTTCCTTGGGTGCATTCAATATGAGTTGCTTATGATGCTGCTCCCAAAATTGATTGAATTCAGTTTCTTTGTTTTTTTTCTCCATCATCGTTGTTGTATACAATTTATATATTAAAGATGCTCAGCTGCGTCACATTCTCCATTTCGGTTTTCTTTATTGCAAATTTATCATAAATTAGTGAGTTCTCAAAGCATTTTTCTCTTGTTTTACTGCTTTTTAACCGCATTTAACCTCCATTGCCCAGTTACAATGCCTGTTGCAGAATATCATTGGCATTCGCCACTCGCTCTGCCGCAGGAGGCTGCACGTCTTTCAGAGGATAATCGATACCTAATTTCTCGTACTTATAAACTCCTAATGTATGATAAGGAAGCACCTCTATACGCTCTATGTTATGAAGCGTAGACAGGAAATCGCGCAACCTGACAAGATACTCATCCTTATCCGTAATACCAGGAATGAGCACATGTCTGATCCATACAGGTTTGTCTATCTCACTCAGATATCGGGCACAATCCAGAATATTGGCGTTACTATGACGCGTCAGTTTGCGATGTTCCTCATCATCTATGTGCTTGATATCAAGCAGCACCGTATCGGTAAGTTCCATCAGACGCTCAAACTTCTCGAAGAAAGGTGCCTTACGAGTAAATAGCTGAGCCGATGTGTCCAAGCAGGTTCCTATGCCTCGCTGTTTGGCCTTCTCGAAAAGCTCCAGCAAGAAGTCTATCTGCAACAGAGCCTCACCTCCACTAACGGTAATGCCTCCATTGTCGCCCCAATATGCACGAAAGCGCTCAGCCTGATCGAGCAACTCGTCAGCCGTACGCTCCTCACCTATTCCTGTCTTCCAGGAATCAGGGTTATGACAGAACTGACAGCGCATAGGACACCCCTGCAGGAATATCAAAAACCTGATGCCTGGACCGTCTACCGAGCCAAAACTTTCCACACTATGTACGAAACCTTTTGTCATATCTTTTCTATTTTATGCAAAGTTAGTACTTTATTTCCATTTATACAACTTTTATGCAGCAATTTTATAATTTTTAGGATATTTATCATATACTCAACTATCGATAGTACGAACATGAGAAACAAGAAAAAAGCAGCACAAAAGCTTTTGCATATATATTCAAAAGCCTACTCCACTTAACTGCGAAAAAATAATTTCCCAGTTGGGAAAAAATATTTTTCCAGTTGGACGGATTCTGTTTCCCAGTTAGAAAAGGATTTTTAGGCTATTATTGCATAAAAATACGGCATAAACATGCGCTTTAAATCTGTGGTCTGACGATTTCAAATGACCACTTCTTGCATAAATAAAGCCTGCACTTTCTTATGTTCGGAAGTCAGAGAAAAAGAAAGCCCAGACTCTCTGAGCCTGGGCTATATAGATGATTTCTTTTACAAAAAAACTTCTCATTAGAGTTTCTCGTGAGCCTGACGGGCAATCACGTCAAGCTGCTGCTCGCGAGTCAAGTCGATGAACTTGACTGCATAACCGCTCACACGGATTGTGAAGTTCTGATATTCTTCCTTCTCTGGATGTTCCATGGCATCCATCAACTTGTCTACGCCAAATACGTTGACATTCAGGTGATGAGCACCCTGGTTAAAGTAACCATCCATCACGCCAACCAAAGTCTGGGCACGCTCCTCGTCGTTATGACCGAGAGCACCAGGACTGATGGTCTGAGTATTGGAAATACCATCAAGAGCATACTCGTAAGGCAACTTAGCCACAGAGTTGAGCGAAGCCAACAGGCCGTTCTTCTCGGCACCATAAGATGGGTTGGCACCAGGTGCCAAAGGAGCTCCAGCAGGACGACCATCAGGCATGTTGCTGGTAAACTTACCATAAACCACGTTGGACGTGATGGTAAGGATAGAGGTAGTAGGCTCAGAATCACGATAAGTATGATACTTCTTGATCATGTTCATGAAGGTCTTCAGAAGCCATACTGCAATCTCGTCGGCACGCTCATCATCGTTACCATAACGTGGGAAGTCGCCCTCGGTCTTGAAGCTGAGAGGGAAACCCGTCTCATCACGAATAATATTCACCTTAGCATACTTGATGGCTGAGATAGAGTCTACCACATGACTGAAACCCGCAATACCTGTAGCAAATGTACGACGGACGTCAGTATCGATGAGCGCCATCTCGGCTGCCTCGTAGAAGTACTTATCGTGCATGTAGTGGATCAGGTTCAAAGTCTTCACATAAACAGAAGCCAACCAGTCCATCATGTCCATAAAGCGAGGCATGAACTCTTCGTAAGTAAGTACATCGCCCTCTACGGCACGGAATTTAGGACCACACTGCTCACGGGTCTTGGAATCAACGCCACCAGAAACAGCATAGGTCAAGCACTTGGCCAAGTTGGCACGAGCACCGAAGAACTGCATCTCCTTACCGGTCTGTGTAGCAGACACACAGCAGCAGATGCTATAATCGTCACCCCATACAGGGCGCATTACATCGTCATTTTCGTACTGGATAGAACTTGTTTTCACAGAAATCAAAGAAGCATAGTGCTTGAAGCCCTTAGGCAAACGAGAACTGTACAATACAGTCAGGTTAGGCTCTGGCGAAGGCCCCATATTCTCCAATGTGTGAAGGAAACGGAAGTCGTTCTTGGTAACCATAGAACGGCCATCCTGGCCAATACCACCCACCTCAAGTGTAGCCCATACTGGGTCACCAGAGAAGAGCTGGTTATAAGAAGGAATACGGGCGAACTTAACCATACGGAACTTCATTACCAGATGGTCGATCAGCTCCTGCGCATCAGCCTCAGTAAGAGTTCCCTCCTGGAAATCGCGCTCGAAGTAGATGTCGAGGAAGGTAGAGATACGACCTACCGACATGGCAGCACCATTCTGGGTCTTCACAGCACCGAGGTAGCCGAAGTAGAGCCACTGCACAGCCTCACGTGCATTCTGAGCAGGCTGGCTGATATCAAAACCATAGCTGGCAGCCATCTCCTTCAAGCCCTTGAGAGCCTTGATCTGCATAGAAACTTCCTCACGAAGACGAATCACCTCGTCGATCATCTCATGGTCACCCATGTTGACAAGGTCGTTCTGCTTCTCCTGAATCAGGAAGTCGATACCATAAAGAGCCACACGACGATAGTCACCTACGATACGGCCACGGCCGTATGTGTCAGGCAGACCAGTAAGAATATGATTGTGGCGAACGAGCTTCATCTCGGGAGTGTAAGCATCGAAGACACCATCATTGTGAGTCTTGCAATATTTGTGGAAGATCTCGTGCAGTTTCTCTGATGGCTCATAGCCGTATGTAGTACAAGCCTGCTCTGCCATCTTGATGCCACCGTAAGGCATAAAGGCACGCTTCAGAGGCTTGTCGGTCTGCAGACCTACCACCTTCTCCAAGTCCTTGGTACCCTCGCCGATATAAGCAGCACCATATGCTGTCAATCCAGATACTACCTCGGTCTCCATATCCAGCACACCACCCTTGGCACGCTCCTCTTTCTGGAGTTCCTTCAACATTCCCCAAAGGGTGTCTGTAGCCTGGGTAGGTTCTGCCAAGAACGACTCATCGCCGTCGTAGCTGGTGTAGTTGTTCTGAATGAAGTCACGCAAGTTGACTTCCGTTTGCCACTTGTTTCCTTTGAAACCTCTCCATTCTTTTCTCATAATCGGTAAATATTTAATAAATTAACAAATAAACAAAAAAGCCCGGTCACAAAAGTGCCCGGGTTTATATCCAACAAGTCGCAAAGCCGCCTTGCATGAAGCCTCTAACGATACGCTTATTGAACTTTTGTATTATCATTCTTTCTTCTTATCCTTATATTGTGATTAATACTATTTTTTATCTCTGCAAAAGACCGGAAAAGGTATCTTGCCTGATTGAGGTTGCAAAGTTACGCATATTTTCTGAAATGACAATGAAAAGCCGCAAATATTTCTTTCTCCACTCACATTCTATACTGAAAATCATCATTTATAGGGAGGTAATGAATACCCGCCCTCACCACTTCATGGTAAGAAGCAAGCAGCTCCACCTCATTAATTCACCGTAATATGGAAGCATCCCTGCTTCACCTCGTACTTCACCAAGCAGCGGTTGGCCTGTCGCATGTCACGCAACACCTCGCTGAGCACCCATTTCAAGGAGTCGTTGCGCACCTCACGCCGAGGTTCGCTTGCCGTCTGCACGGTCTTATACCTGTTGTAACATACATCAAAGGTTGTACCATAGAGATGACACGAGTTCTCGGTGGCATTACTGTTGCGTGTACGCAGTTTCGCCACATCGTCCTTGGTACGCAGGATACTGGTGACGATAATCTTATGGAGCGGAATGCCCTTGATCTGCAACGAGTCGAAATAAGCCTTGCCAATATCCTGAAGCAATACCGAGGCACGTGGCACAAGATAAGGAATGCTGTTGTTCAACTTGTCCACATAGAAATAAGGGTTACTGCCCACATACACCAGTTTGCCCTTGCTGTGCTCAGCCTCTTCACGGTTTTGCACCGGACTTACTCCATACTTATTGGCAGCAAGAAGCTGCACATCATTCTGATCGGGAAAGGTATTGCCAAAATGAGGGACCGAGAAAATACGATGTTTCACCACCTGCCCCTTGGAATCGAAAAATACAGAAGGCTTCATCCTCTCTACCGCCGTGGTGTCGATACTGTCGACAACTGCCGTGTCGACCTGCGCCACCGACTTGTGAGCCAAGGGTTGTGCCACACTCGGGAAGACAAGGCGTACCAGGGCAAGCAACAAAGTTGCTGCCACAAAACCTTTCAAAAACTTATTCTTGGATAGCTTCATTTTCTATGTGTCGTTCTTTATTTTCATGCAAAGGTAGTAAAAAGGAATGAATTAGAGCCATCGACATTCCGCAAAAAGACACTCTCAATACATTTTTTTAATTATTTATCATTTAGCCCACTGTTTTTTGATATTTAAGGCTCGATTTTGGGAGTATTAATTTGCTCATGTCGTGGAAAATGATTACTTTTGCACCGTGTTATATATTACATATCTTTCAACAAAAAAATTGATATAAAAAGGTTTTGATAGAGAAGCATATAGTACTCGAAGATGTAGACCCAGTGATGTTCTACGGAGTGAACAACGCTCACTTGCAGATGATCAAGTCGCTGTATCCTAAGTTGCGTATCGTGGCACGTGACAATGTGTTGCGTGTGCTCGGCGACGAAGAGGAAATGGCAAAAGCCGAAGAAGAGATAGAACGTATGAGGATACATCTGCTCAAGTACAACACCCTGACAGAGGAAGATATCCTCGACATCGTGAAGGGAAAACAGACCAAAGCCGACACCGTGAAGGGAGTATTGGTATATAGCATCAGCGGAAAGCCCATCAAGAGCCGAAGCGAGAACCAGCAAAAACTTATTGATGCCTACGAGAAGAACGACATGGTGTTTGCCGTAGGACCTGCCGGTACTGGAAAGACCTACCTCAGCATCGCCCTTGCCGTAAGGGCCCTGAAGGACAAAGTGGCCAAGAAGATCATCCTTTCAAGACCTGCCGTCGAAGCTGGCGAGAAATTGGGATTCCTGCCAGGCGACATGAAGGACAAGATAGACCCATACCTGCAACCACTCTATGATTCGCTCGAAGACATGATACCTGCCGTGAAACTTCAGGACATGATGGAGAAGCACATCATACAAATAGCACCCCTGGCTTTTATGCGCGGACGCACCCTAAGTGATGCTATAGTCATCCTCGACGAGGCGCAGAACACCACCTCACAGCAGATACGTATGTTCCTCACCCGTATGGGCACCAACACCAAGATGATCATCACGGGCGACATGACACAGATAGACTTGCCGCGCGACCAGAGAAGCGGACTGAAAGAAGCGCTCAAGATTCTGGAAGGAGTAGAAGGCATCGGAGTTGTGAACTTAGGCCAGAAAGACATCGTGCGCCACAAACTGGTTACCCGTATCGTCAACGCCTACGACAAGTATGACAAGGAACGGGCTGAGGCACGGGAAGCAAGATTAGCAGAAAAAGAGAATACAAAATAATTAGAATTTAAGAATGGACGAAATGAAATGGAAAACCATATCATCGAGTCTAAATTTCAAAGTTCAAATTTCAACGTAAAATGAAAGCTTTAACAAAGACAGATTTCCATTTTGATGGACAAAAGAGTGTTTACCACGGAAAAGTACGTGATGTGTATGACATTAACGACGATATCCTCGTGATGGTCGCCACTGACCGAATCTCGGCATTCGACGTTGTGTTGCCTAAAGGCATTCCTTTCAAGGGACAGGTGCTCAACCAGATTGCAGCCAAGTTCCTGGATACAACAACAGACATTTGTCCTAACTGGAAGCTGGCTACGCCCGACCCTATGGTGACCGTAGGACTGAAGTGCGAGGGTTTCCGTGTAGAGATGATCATCCGCTCTATCCTTACGGGTAGCGCATGGAGAGAATACCAGAAGGGCTGTCGCGAGATCTGTGGCGTGAAACTGCCAGAGGGTATGCGCGAGAACCAGCGTTTCCCAGAGCCAATCATCACTCCTACAACCAAGGCTGACGAGGGACACGACATGAACATCTCTAAGGAAGAGATTATCGCACAGGGTATCGTTAGCGCAGAAGACTATGCTGTCATGGAAGACTACACACGCCGCATCTTCCAGCGCGGACAGGAGATTGCTGCCAAGCAGGGCCTCATCCTCGTAGATACAAAATACGAGTTTGGCAAGCGCGACGGCAAGGTGTATCTCATCGACGAGATTCACACTCCAGACTCAAGCCGCTATTTCTATGCTGACGGCTACGAGGAGAAGTTCGAGAAGGGCGAGCCTCAGCGCCAGCTCTCTAAGGAGTTTGTACGCCAGTGGCTCATCGAGCACAATTTCATGAACGAGCCAGGACAGACCATGCCTGAGATTACCGATGAGTATGCAGAGAGCGTAAGCGAGCGCTACATCGAATTGTACGAGCACATCACAGGCGAGAAGTTCGACAAAGCTACCGAGGAAGGCGACATTGCCACACGAATCGAGAAGAACGTCAGCGAGTGGCTCGCTTCACACAAGAAGTAAGCTGAAGACTACAAGAAGAGTTACGGAACGACAGTCTTTCGACCGACATTCCGTAACTCATACTATACAGTAATATTCTATATATAATATAAGGTACGCGCGAGGCATGTACAAGCAAGAGAAAATAAAACCCTACGAAGGACAAGGCGATAAAGGGAAACTGGTAGAGGAAATGTTCGAAAACATCGCCCCCACCTACGACACCCTCAACCACAGACTCTCGTGGGACATAGACAAAGGCTGGAGGAAGAAGGCCATCAAGCAGCTGGCACCTTTCAGACCTCAGAAAATGCTCGACATAGCCACAGGCACAGGCGACTTTGCTATCCTGTCGGCACAAATGCTGCACCCACTGCAACTCATCGGCACCGACATCTCGGAGGGCATGATGAAGATAGGCAAGGAAAAGGTGGCGAGAGAGAAGTTGGAACACATCATCTCCTTCCAGAAAGAAGACTGCCTGAACCTCTCGTTTCCCGACAACACCTTCGATGCCGTGACAGCTGCTTTCGGCATACGCAATTTCCAGAGTCTGGACCAAGGTCTCAGAGAGATGCACCGCGTACTGAAGAAGGGCGGACATCTGAGCATAGTGGAACTGACGTCACCCGTCCGCTTCCCTATGAAACAGCTTTTCCGCATCTATTCACACACCGTACTGCCCATTTATGGCAAGCTGATTTCCAAAGACCAAAGCGCCTACAGCTATCTTACAGCTACCATAGAGGCTTTCCCTCAGGGAGAGACAATGATGGAAGTGCTTAGGAAAGCAGGATTTGCCAAAACAGAATTCAAAAGACTGACTTTCGGAATCTGCACCATGTATTTTGCAACAAAATAAACAGAGCGCAACGATAAAGAACAATACAAAACAAGGATATTATGGACAAATATGGACTTATAGGTTATCCGCTGGGACATTCCTTCTCAAGAAACTACTTCAACGAGAAATTTGAGAACGAAGGAATTGATGCCAAGTACATCAACTTCGAGATACCACACATCGAAGACCTGACAGAAATCTTGGACACCACACCCGAGTTGAAAGGACTCAATGTCACGATCCCCTACAAGGAAAAGGTTATCAGCTACCTCGACTTCATCAGCCCCGAGGCTACAGCCATCGGAGCTGTCAATGTCATCAAGGTGGAACACAAAGGAAATGACGTCAAGTTGAAAGGCTACAACAGCGATGTCATTGGATTCACCCGCAGCATTGAGCCATTCCTGGAACCTTGCCATAAGAAAGCCCTTATCTTAGGTACTGGCGGCGCATCCAAAGCCATCAACTATGGACTGAAATCTCTTGGACTCGAGACCGTCTACGTGAGCAGATTCGAGCGCCCTGGAACCATACAGTATGACAAAATAACACCAGAGATTATCAAGGAGTACAACGTAATCGTAAACTGTACCCCTGTAGGAATGTATCCACATACAGACGAATGTCCCGAACTTCCCTACGAGGCTATGGACAGCCACACCCTGCTCTACGATCTCATCTACAACCCTGACGAGACCCTCTTCATGAAGAAAGGCAAAGAGCAAGGAGCCACCGTGAAGAACGGTTTGGAAATGTTGCTTCTGCAAGCCTTTGCATCGTGGGACTTCTGGCATCAGGAATAACATCCACTCTCTGCAGACAATATATAATTCAAAATTATTTTCTTTTTATATCAACTGATTATGAGCAACAACAGATATATGATGCGCGGTGTGAGTGCCGCCAAGGAAGATGTGCATAATGCCATCAAGAATATTGACAAGGGAATCTTTCCACAGGCTTTCTGCAAAATTATTCCCGACATTTTGGGAGGCGACCCTGAGTATTGCAACATCATGCATGCCGACGGCGCCGGCACAAAATCGAGCTTGGCATACATGTATTGGAAGGAGACTGGCGACCTTTCTGTATGGAAAGGTATTGCACAGGATGCTGTGGTAATGAATACCGACGACCTCCTCTGCGTGGGAGCCGTAGACAACATCTTGGTGTCTTCTACCATTGGACGCAACAAAATGCTCGTACCAGGAGAAGTCATCTCTGCCATTATCAATGGTACTGACGAACTCCTGAGCGAAATGCGCAACATGGGCATTGGCATCTATCCTACAGGAGGAGAGACTGCTGACGTAGGCGACCTGGTTCGCACCATCATAGTAGATTCAACAGTAACCTGCCGCATGAAGAAAAGTGACGTGATCAACAATGCCAACATACAGCCAGGTGATGTCATAGTAGGTCTTTCTTCTACAGGTCAGGCTACCTACGAAAAGAAATACAATGGCGGAATGGGCAGCAACGGACTTCCCTCTGCCCGCCATGATGTCTTCGCCAAGTATCTGGCAGAGAACTACCCAGAGAGCTACGACCATGCAGTACCAGAGGAACTGGTATACAGTGGCAAATACAAACTGACCGACGAGGTGGAAGGCGCTCCTGTCAATGCAGGCGAACTGGTTCTCTCTCCTACCCGCACCTATGCTCCTGTTATCAAGAAACTGTTGGACGAACTGCGTCCCGAAATACATGGTATGGTACACTGCACAGGCGGTGCACAGACCAAGGTACTACATTTCGTAAACGAGAACTGCAAGGTTGTGAAGGACAACATGTTCCCTGTTCCACCTCTCTTCAAGGCCATCCACGACTGCTCTGGTACCGACTGGAAGGAAATGTATCAGGTATTCAACATGGGTCACCGTATGGAAATCTATGTGCGTCCTGAGGTTGCAGAGAAGGTTATCGCCATCAGCAAGAGCTTCAATATAGATGCTCAGGTAGTGGGACATATCGAGGAAGGCAAACGCAGCCTGACTATCAAGAGCGAGTTCGGAACTTTCGAATACTAAGAGTTTAAATAACGATGGACAACAACAATATACTACAGAAATTAGAAGGCTTGGAGAGCCGATACGAGGAAGTCAGCACCCTCATTACCGACCCTGATGTGATAGCAGACCAGAGCCGATACGTGAAGTTGACCAAGGAATACAAAGACTTGGGCGACATCATGGCGGCACGCAAGCGCTACATCGACTGCCTCAACGCCATCAAGGAAGCCAAGGACATTCTCGCCAATGAGAGCGACCCTGACATGAAAGAGATGGCACGCGAGGAGCTCAATGAGAACGAGACCCTACAGCCCCAGATTGAGGAAGAGATAAAGATTGCCCTTGTGCCAAAAGACCCAGAAGATGCCAAGAACGTACAAATGGAAATTCGTGGCGGAGCTGGTGGCGACGAAGCCGCACTCTTTGCTGGCGACCTCTTCAATATGTACAAGAAATACTGCGAGTCAAAGGGATGGACTGTCAGCGTGACTTCTGTATCAGAAGGTGCTGTTGGCGGATTCAAGGAAATCGACTTTGCTGTTAGCGGAGCTGACGTTTATGGCACACTGAAATATGAATCGGGCGTACACCGTGTACAGCGAGTTCCTGCCACAGAAACTCAGGGCCGTATGCATACCAGTGCTGCTACAGTAGCCGTACTGCCCGAAGCCGACAAGTTTGAGGTAAACATCAACGAGGGTGATATTAAGTGGGATACATTCCGTTCGAGTGGTGCCGGTGGTCAGAATGTCAACAAGGTGGAGTCCGGTGTACGTCTTCGCTACCCCTGGAAGAACCCTAACACGGGTGAGGTGGAAGAAATCCTCATAGAGTGTACCGAAACTCGCGACCAGCCTAAAAACAAGGAACGTGCCTTGAGCCGTCTGTACACCTTCATTCACGACCGCGAACACCAGAAGTACATCGACGATATTGCCAGCCGACGCAAAAGTCTGGTGTCGACGGGAGACCGTAGCGCCAAGATTCGTACATACAACTTCCCTCAAGGACGTGTCACCGACCACCGTATCGGTTATACCACCCATGACCTGAGTGGATTCCTCGGAGGCGACATACAAGGCATGATAGATGCCCTGACCGTAGCCGAGAATGCAGAAAAACTGAAAGAAACAGAATTGTAGAATTATGAACAGAAAAGAACTTGTAGAACAGATATTCGCCAAGAAAAGTTTCTTGTGCGTAGGTCTCGACACCGATATCAAGAAAGTGCCTGAGCACCTTACCAAACAGTATGAAAAGACTGAAGATGTTATCTTCGCCTTCAACAAGGCCATCATTGATGCCACAGCTCCCTACTGTGTTTCTTACAAACCCAACCTGGCTTTCTATGAGAGCATGGGACTGGCAGGCATGATAGCTTTCGATAAGACCATCGCTTATCTGAACGAGCACTATCCTCATCACTTTATCATCGCCGACGCCAAAAGAGGTGACATCGGCAACACATCAAAGATGTACGCCCGCACATTCTTCGAAGAGTATAAGCTCGACGCTCTCACAGTAGCTCCTTATATGGGCGAAGACTCTGTGAAACCATTCTTGGAATATGAGGGAAAATGGGTCATCCTGCTGGCGTTGACAAGCAACAAGGGCAGCCACGACTTCCAGCTCACAGAAGACAAGGACGGTCAGCGTCTTTTCGAGAAAGTGTTGACAAAGAGTCAGGAATGGGGAAACGACGAGAACATGATGTATGTCGTAGGAGCCACACAAGGCAGCATGTTCACCGATATCCGCAAATGCGCTCCTAACCACTTCCTCCTTGTTCCTGGCGTAGGTGCACAGGGAGGCAGTCTGCAGGAAGTGTGCAAGTATGGCATCATCAAGGACTGCGGTCTGCTGGTCAACTCTTCACGTGGCATTATCTATGCCAGCAACGGTGAGGACTTTGCCGAGACTGCTGGCATCAAGGCCAAGGAATTGCAAGAGCAGATGGCAGAAGAATTAGCCAAGCTTTCATAAAAAACGACTACCTTTTATGGCGCAAAGTACCTCTTTTCAGGGCACATTGCGCCTAAAAAGTGTATGTTTGCAAGCCAAAAAGCAAAATATTACGATTTAATTACAAGTTTATAAATCTTTTTTGCTATATTTGCAAGCAATAAGGAGCTAACTGGCTAATAACAATCATTGAAAACAAACAAATATGGAGTTTACCGCAAAACAAATAGCCCAGTTTGTACAAGGGCACGTAGAAGGTGACGAGAATGCAATCGTCAATACCTTTGCAAAAATTGAAGAAGGTAAGAAAGGTGCTATTTCTTTCCTCTCAAATCCCAAATATACGCATTATGTATACGACACTCAGTCGTCTGTCGTATTGATAGACGAGAGTGTAGAACTGGAAAAGCCCGTTTCCACAACATTGATTCGCGTAAAGAATGCCTACGAATGCGTGGCAAAACTTCTGCAGATGTATGAATCAATGAAGCCTAAGAAGACTGGCATAGATCCATTGGCTTTCGTTTCTCCCAAGGCTAAGGTAGCCGAGGGTGTTTACGTAGGAGCTTTTGCTTATATCAGCGATGGAGCTGAGGTGGGCGAAGGCAGCCAGATTTATCCTCATGCCTACATTGGCGAAGGTGTCAAGGTAGGAAAGAACGCACTCATCTATCCTAACGTGACTGTTTATCATGGCTGCAAGTTGGGCGACAACGTAACTCTTCATGCAGGCTGTGTAATAGGTGCCGATGGATTCGGCTTTGCACCTGGTCCCGAAGGTTACGACAAGATTCCTCAGATAGGCATTGTCACCATTGAGGACGATGTAGAGATAGGTGCCAACACTTGTGTTGACCGTTCTACAATGGGTAGTACCTATATCCGTAAGGGTGTGAAACTCGACAACCTCGTTCAGATAGCTCACAACACTGATATTGGCGAGAACACCGTGATGTCTTCTCAGGTAGGTATCGCAGGAAGCACCAAGGTGGGCCAGTGGTGTATGTTTGGCGGTCAGGTAGGTATTGCAGGTCACATCACTATTGGCGACAAGGTGTTCCTCGGTGCACAGAGTGGTGTTCCTGGAAGTCTGAAGAGCGGACAGCAGCTCATCGGCACACCTCCTATGGAGCAGCGTTCATACTTCAAGTCACAGGCCATCTTCCGTCGCCTGCCCGATATGTACAAGGAACTCAACGACCTGAAGAAGCAGGTGGAAGAACTGAAAAAGAAGTAATAGAAATAACAAGGCACGAATGACACAGATGACACACAGAGTGTAACGCCACTAAGGCATCCGAAAAAAAGAAAAAATCCGTGTAATCCGTGCCTAAAAAATAATATAATTATGTCAAAACAAAAGACTCTGAAAGGCAGTTTCTCACTTTGTGGAAAAGGCTTGCACACAGGATTAAGTCTCACTGTAACTTTCAATCCTGCAGCAGAGAATACCGGTTATAAAATACAGCGTATCGATCTCGAAGACCAGCCAGTCATCCAGGCAGTAGCTGAGAACGTAGTAGAAACACAGCGTGGAACAGTGCTTGGCAAAGGTGATGTGCGAGTAAGCACCATAGAGCATGGTATGTCTGCTCTTTATGCGCTCGGCATCGACAACTGTCTGATTCAGGTAAATGGTCCAGAATTCCCTATTCTCGATGGTTCAGCTGCTTTGTACGTAGAAAAGATTCAGAGCGTGGGCATACAGGAGCAGAATGCAGAGAAAGACTACTATATCATCCGTCATAAGATAGAGGTGAAAGACGAAAGAGGTTCGGTCATCACTATCCTGCCAGACGAAGACTTCAGTATCACAGCCATGTGTTCGTTCGAGAGCAAGTTCATCAACAGTCAATTTGCTACACTCGACAAGATGGAGACATACGCAGAGGAGATTGCTTCTGCCCGTACCTTCGTTTTCGTACGTGACATCATGCCATTGCTGCAAGCCAACCTGATCAAAGGTGGCGACCTCGACAATGCCATTGTGATTTATGAGCGCCAGGTAGAGCAGGCTCAGCTTGACCAACTCGCCGACCATCTTAAGGTTCCTCGCATGGATGCCAACAAGTTGGGCTATATCCAGCACCGACCTCTGCAGTGGGAGAACGAATGCACACGTCATAAGCTTCTCGACATTATCGGCGACATGGCTCTTATCGGTAAGCCTATCAAGGGTCGCATCATCGCTACCCGTCCTGGTCATACCATCAACAATAAGTTTGCCCGCCTGATGCGCAAGGAGATTCGCAAGCACGAGATTCAGGCTCCTATCTACAATCCTAACGAGGAGCCGGTTATGGACAACATACGCATCCGACAGCTTCTACCCCACCGTTACCCAATGCAGTTGGTAGACAAGGTGATAGCCATGGGTCCAACCAGCATCGTTGGTGTAAAGAGCGTAACAAGCAATGAGCCATTCTTCCAGGGTCACTTCCCTGAAGAGCCTGTCATGCCTGGTGTGCTGCAGGTAGAAGCCATGGCACAGTGTGGAGGCTTGTTGGTGCTCAACCAGTTGGAAGAGCCTGAACGCTGGAGCACTTACTTCATGAAGATAGACGACGTGAAGTTCCGCAAGAAGGTAGTACCTGGCGACACTCTCCTGTTCCGTGTAGAGCTGCTGGCTCCTGTACGCCATGGCATCAGCTCAATGAAGGGCTATATGTTTGTTGGCGACCAGGTAGTGGCTGAGGCAACCTTCACTGCACAGATTGTTAAGAATAAGTAAGAAAACTATCCTTTGACATGCAACACAGGCAAGAAAAAAATATATAAAAAGCCTCGCTGCATGTAAGACTTGAATCAACAATAGTTAATTAAATTGTAAACAAGAAATATGAATCAGATTAGTCCTTTAGCATTTGTTCATCCTGAGGCAAAACTCGGAGATAACAACATCATCGGTCCTTTCTGCTATATTGACAAAGACACCGTTCTGGGTGACAACAACGTGATGCAGAATTCTGTAACCATCCATGTGGGAGCACGAATCGGCAACAACAACGAGTTCTTCCCAGGTGCCAGCATCTCTACCAAGCCACAGGATCTGAAGTTCCGCGGTGAGCAGACAACCTGCGAGGTTGGCGACAACAACAGTATTCGTGAGAATGTAACCATTTCCCGTGGTACTGCCTCAAAGGGCAAGACTGTTGTCGGAAGCAACAACCTCCTCATGGAGTGTGTGCACGTGGCTCACGACTGTGAGTTGGGCAGTGGTTTGATCATAGGCAACTCTACAAAATTTGCCGGAGA